>WNFC01000445.1_pt1 | contig 57436 bp, 97 predicted proteins | sample 5400541 | NCBI WGS metagenome assembly WNFC01 (sample SAMN13153342, study PRJNA577476) | soil metagenome | isolation source: 120 cm saprolite under Douglas fir tree site 2 hole 2 replicate 1 | place: USA:California | collected 2015-04-18
CGTCTATGTGCACTGCCACGCTGGAATTAATCGATCAGCATCGATGGTCTATGCGCTGTTGCTGTACATGGGACTGACGCCTGATGATGCGCGCTGGCTGATCGTGCGCCATCGGTGGGTAGATGCCGTTGGGATCAGGTATGCGGATGAGGCGGAGTTGGCCGTTAAGGCGATGGAGAAGAAACTATGAAGGAAGTCGAAGAGATTCGCCGCAGCGAGCACGTTGAATTCCGCTTCTTACCCGAAGGGCCCGGGGCAGTTTATGTTTTCTATGACAACGAGCGTGCCGAATCTGTCACGATCCGAATTCCTCAACGTTCAGAAGTAACTTCGTCGTTCGATATTCGGATGCAGATTGATGCGTTCCATCGCTTTCGTGAAATGCTGGACCGATTCGATGCGGAACTTCTCGCGGAAGAAAAACGGCAGGAGTTAAAGTCCAATGATCGGTAGGCAAAGGGACCATCGCGGCGTCACGCGGGTGTTCAATCACGTGCCGTCTCTGCCGACACGCATCCCCAAATTTGTGCCGACGATTACGACCTTCCCGCCGTCGCTCTCGCTGATGGCGAAGATGCCGCCGATCCGGGATCAGTTGAGCATCGGGAGCTGCACGGCCTTTTCGGCTGAAGCGCCGCTCTACGTCGCCGAGGTCAATACCGGTCGTAAGCCGCCGCGCAATCCCTCACCGCTGTTCCTCTACTACTGCGAACGCGCCCTGAACGGGCAGATCGGACAGGACTCCGGGGCGAATATCGCGGACATTTACAAAGCCTCGCATCAATTCGGCGTGTGCCCCGAGGAACTGTGGCCCTACGACGTGACGAAGTACACCGAGAAGCCGTCAGCAGTGGCGTACCAGGCGGCCGCGACGGAGACCGCGCATATCTACGCGCCGGTACCGCTCGATGCGCTGCATATCAAAGGCTGCCTGAACCATGGGTTTCCGATCAGCTTCGGGATCGTGGTGTACGATTCCTTCATGGCGGACCAGGTGGCGCAGACTGGAATGGTGCCGATGCCGGGAGCAGCGGAGCAGGAAGTCGGCGGTCATGCGATCGATATTGTCTCGTATAACGACGGACCCGGTATCGCGTTAGGCATTCCGGCGACGTACTACAAGTTTCGGAATTCCTGGTCGGAGCAATGGGGCGATCAGGGTTATGGGTACCTGCCGTACGCTTATGTTCACTCGCCGCAGCTATCGTCGGACGGGTGGATGATTCGAGCAATCTAGCGCGCTTGCTGGATCGGCGGGCGATGGACCGCTGCCCACGCGCGATAGCGGCACACTTCATCGCAGTGCTTCTTACGCTTCGGCGCATCCCTCGGCAGCGGCTTCTCGCAATGCAGGCAGACGCGAATCTCGATTTTGAGTTTCATCGTTCCGCGATCTTTCGGCGATTTCAATGCGTACCCTTCTTTTTGCCGTGCGCATGACTGCGCTTGTGCAGCCTGATTCGTGATGCGTGATGAACACCACCTGCGTCTTTACCGCTTGCGTGATGCCAATCCTTGGTGTCGTCGCGCCATGCCGCTTTCGCCGTGCCATCGACAATCGGGATCGCCAAGTCCATCGGATCGACGCCTTCTGGTAGAACCTTCGGAGCCGGTTCCTCGATAGCAATGACTTCGATCTTAGACTGGGGCGGAACGACGATTCCTTCCATCTGCTTGCGGACGAGAACTATTCCAGCGTCGCGCGCATCCCTGATCGCAGCCTTGCGATTCTCGCGCTCCTGATCGGCGGCTTGCTGGCGATCCCAGCGCGGTCCCGCATCGCCGGAATCGTGAGCGTTAACTTGCCCCGCATTAAGTAGTCCCGGTAGGGCGTTCCCGTTCATATTCGGTGCGTGCCTTGACAGATTGAACTTATCTACGCGATACGCTCGCACATCATCGAGGGCGTGGCCTTCCGGCGGTCCGTAGAGCGGAATGAAATCGTCGTTGTTCATCAGCGAGATGCCATGTGATCGCCCGTTATAATCCAGCTTGACGAAGTACCCTTCCTTCTCTTTGTCGATCTTCGCGATAATCGCGTCTTCCAACAGCAGATGGCCGGTCGAATCGACGCAGCGCATCGTTGCCCAATCCCTACTCTTGACCTTCTTCTCGAAATCCTCATCGACGGTCTTACCGCCGGTCAGTCCCATTCCGTAATACAGCTTCCAGTCGGGCTTGAACTCCGCGATTTCGCCCTTGTTCTTCTCCGCCCATTCAGCCGCGATTTCCTCATCGCGCTTGATCGCATCGAGCGCCCGCTTGGTGCGTTCGCGGGCTTCGACTAACCGGATGCGTCGGACCTCGGCAGCGACTTCGCGATTGTGCAGACGGTCGAGCGCCGCGACCATATCGCCCATTTCATCGAGCGGTGCGCCCGGACGAATCGCCCGCTTAGCAAGATCGCGCTTCTCCATTCGCAACGCGCGTTGGGTACGCTCGACTTCTAAAAGTGCATGGCCGATATTGGTGTACTTGCGGATTAGGAATTGGCGCTGGATTTCGCTCTTGTCGTGGTCGTAGGGGCTTTCATTCTCCCAGTCGTGGTAGGGCTGAGCGAAATGCTTGCCGAGTTTCATTGAGCACACGTCTAGCGTGCGCTCCGTCGCCCCGTTGTTATTCCAGAATTGAACCGTTCCGTAGCTCACCCCGATGCGCTGCGCGAAAGTTTGAAGTGACATATTGTTCGCGGCGCGATAGGCGCGGAATGGGTTTGACTGCACGTAGCCCTTGTCAAGCGGGTTGGTGCTCGGATGGATGCCGCGATTCCATGCAGGCTTGCCGGACGGGTTAGTCGGATGGCGATGCTTATATTCCGCCGCCCGCTTGGTTTCTTTGTCGGCGAGGTAGAGTTTGCGCACAGCCTCGCGCATCCGTTCGGACAGCCGGTACCCGCTCGCGCAGTTAGCCCAGCTCCCATAGTAATTATCGAAATATTGCGGGGCACACCGCGCCTGCCCGGTCTCTTTCCACAGCGCGTACACGTCAGCGGGGGTGAGCGTTATCTTCTCGCTCATTTTACTAACCCACATTTCGGGCAGAGACCCAGCGCTATTTTGCGTCCACAATGCGGGCAATGCCCCTTGGATTTAGTCATCGCCTTCTTCTATAGAACCGTTGCAACGGAGTCAAGAGAAGCGTTGCCAACGATGGGTCGTGGGCGTAGAGATAGCAGCATGATCGTTCCCCCGCACGGCTTTGCCGAGATCTGTGAGTATTACTCCCTGCCTTCGCGCGACGAGGCCGGGCACGTCACGGTGGCGTGGCAGGCCGCCAATCTGGTGCTGATCCCGTCACCCTTCCCGCTGACGCTCGCGTGGGCACCGCATCAGGTCGTGTCCCATATCAGGTGCCACAAGAAGATCGTCGAGCCGCTCACTGCCGCCTTGCGGGCGGTCAAGGATGCGGGCTTGGCGGAGTATCTGGGGAAGGATTACGGGGGATGTTTCGTAGACAGGGCGATCCGCGGACACCCGGAGCGTATGTCAACTCACTCGTTCGGAATTGCTCTAGATTTTGCGGTGCTCAAGAATCCGATGGGCGAGCCTGCCGATCCGATCATGGCGCATCAGGTCGCGCCGATCTTCAAAGCGCTGAACTGGACGTGGGGCGGGGATTTTAGAGATCGTCTCGATTCGGAGCATTTTCAGCTAGCTTCGGGCTACTAGTGAAGAGCCCGAGTTGTTCCCGCATGTGTAACGCCCGCGTCAAATTACGCGCTGCGACCTCGGCATAACCCGGCTTGAGCTCACAGCCGATAAACTGCCGCTCCTGTTGCAGCGCGACATAGCCCTCGCTCCCTATCCCGGCGAACGGTGAAAAGACGGTCTCGCCCCTGTTCGACCAGAGCCGTACGCAGCGCTCGAGGTGCTCTCACCGATCTTGCGGTCGCACTGCGGGCAGCGCTGCGTCACGTCGGCGTTGAAGTCGAAGGCGGTCTGGGTGGTCATTTCTTCGTGTACTTGTCGTCGCGATAGTTGCGTAGATCGGCGATGACGTTGAGAGCGCGGGTGCGCTCCAAGCCGACTTTGTCGGTCAGCAACCGCAGCACCATCGCATCACCTTCCGCAGCTTCCGCCGCTTCGAGGAGCCGCAAGGCGTGGGTCCGAACCTCTGCGGGCGTGAATTGAATGCGCAGGTCCTTACCCCAAGCGAGATGAATGAACCCCTCGTGCTGTTGGTTCACACCCGAGTGCATCGTAATAAAATCGTCGCTCGAATCGGCGTTGCATGATGGGCAGATAAGTTTGCTCATGGTTCGTCCGTCGCCTGCTGAATGATCAGGCTGATACACGCGCCGCAGAGCCAGCGTACCAGCCGCTTGTTATTCTAGTGCGGTTTGAGGCGGAGTATCTGCATGTCCTTCTTATCGCGCCATGCCCCGCAGATGCGGCACGCCACGCGCTCGCGGGAACTGTGCTCGTTCGTGAAACGGAGATGGGCCACCGCGACGCTCATGCCTGAAGGATCTCGTTTTCGATCTCCCTGACCGTATCACGCCATTGCGCGGTTGCGGGATCGTTGGGTCGAATGGAATCCCAATCCACAGCCAGGGCCGTCAGCTTGGCGAGAAACACCAACGCTTGGGCTTGAGTCAGCGGAACATCAGAGCGCACCTTATGCCCGGTCGGAATGTGCGTGATGACCCAAGTATCGCCGGATAACTCACAACCGCGCGATAGCCACGGCGTTACCGCTAACGATTCCGTGCTGATCAGCGGGACGACCCAGTGGCCTTGATGCGGAGATCGGCAGCGCATGAAGATGGGATCGGCGCTCATGCTGGTGCGTTCGGGGCGAACAGGCTCATTTCCCTAACAGGGTGTTCGCGTTCTTGATCAAAAGGACAATCAGCATTCCGATCAACCAAATGAAAGGCGCGCCATTTGCTAGGTGGATACTTCCGGCAATCACGCAAGCAACGCCCGCCCAGATCACCGCCAGTGCAATGTAGAGGAGCATCATAAATCGAAGGTTCATTCGTATCGCTCACTATTTGCTAGGTTTATGCTGAGACCGGGGCGAACAAGCTCATCTCGGGCACCAGCTCCTTGACCTGAATCTCGACGCGTGGGCGGTCACTGTACCACTTCTCGACAGTAGCACTGACGATCCGGCTATCATCCCTGATCACGATGCCGGTTAAGCAGGAATCTTCGACACTTTTCAAAATGTTACTCACGTCCGGCCGTGCCAGAGGACGCAGTGTGCCGGTCAGCGCTAGCCGTACCTTCTTCTGCGAGAAGCCCTTCGGAATCTCCCGATAGATCGCTACGACGATCTCCACCGCACCCTCGATGATCGGACGGCCCGCGTACTGATCCGCGGCCTGCCCGCGCGCATAGGAGCGCCAATCCGCATAGGACTTCTTATCGTAGGCGTGGGTGCCGGAGCGCCCATCCTTGCTCCGCCAATTCATAACGGCTTTTTGATACGAGGCGGCCTTGCCGAGAACCACAATCTTTATGGATTCGGTCACCAACGGGCCTTCCACATTTCGTAGAGCGGTTTACCCCGGCGGCACAGATGCGGAATTATATCGCGAGGAATAATTTCGAAATGGCACCGTTGACAGCCACGAATATGCTCAATCCAAGCATCGAAGGCGCGGCTCAATTCTGCTGAAGGATAAGCCGATTTCATGCGCCTTGTTCCTGCCGGGTGCGTGGTTCGAAGCGATGTGCGATCTTCAAGCCTGGCGGTTGCACCACGCCGCGATTGTCGGTCAACAGCTTTTTCAGCTTCCCCAGCTTCACGCCGACCAGGTGATGCATACTCTCGTTTTCCGCCACCCAAGTGTAAAACGCCTTACGATCGCTGAACACGACTTCCCCGTCGGCATCCAACTCCGGTGCCCACACCTCGACTAGCGATTCGTCAGTGGGGCGGCCTAAGTCCTCATCGACATTCACCGCGACGACAGGGAGCGGCGCGGCTTGGAGCACTTCCGCCTGTTCGGGTTTGCCGATTTCTTGAAGGTGCTGGACTTGTGCCACCCGTTCCGCTTTGAGTTCAAGAGACTGTTGTGATTCGCGCTGCCGGATGGTCTCGGCAACCAGCCTCCGGCGTTGTATCTCCCAGTCCGAGCGAATCTTGCTGCACGTCTTGAGCGCATCTTCGAGCGGATTGATCACCCGCGCGGTCATGATGCTCGAGAGCCAGCGGAAGGTCTTGCCGAGTTCATAGACGCGCTGCCGCTCTTCGGATTGCTGGAAGGCGGTTTGTGCCTGCTTCACCTTGCGCGCGAGTTCGAGCGCCATCGAGGCTTTGAGCGGACTCGGGTCGATGCTCTTGAGTTCGTCGAGGTCGGCCGCCAGCGCTACCAGATTCGCTTGGAACGGCGCGACCATCTGACGCGCATCGGTCTCGGTGAGTGCGGTTGCGGTACTAGCCATCGGAACCCCCGGTGCGCATGATTTCACCTAGAGTGAAACCGGCCGCATACATCAACTGCTTGAACGATTCAGGCGCGCCCGCAGGCACGGTCTGCGCCAAGGCGTGTAGCGCTAACAATTCACCCGCCAGTAGTTGCAGGGGCTCAATCGCATCCCGCTGACGCATCGCGTCAAGCTCGTCGTTGATGACGTTGACGATCTTATCGGAGATGCGATCTGCGATAGTCCAATCACGACTCATTCGCTTATCACTCCGTAGCTTTGTTGCACCCAGTACGCATTGATGAGAGCGCGAAAATCGTCGAAGTCGCGAAAATTCTCGTGCGGAAACAGCTTGTAGGTGCCGTCGTCTTTGAGTTGGAGCGCGAAGCGTTTCATCGTCGGAGCGCCGATCGCCAGCACCTGCCCCGCCGTCTGCAGCGGGCAGCAATCCGGCATCGAGCCTGACTTGAGTTCGAGATCGACGATACCGAAATTATCCAGCTTGCCGATCTGATCGGGATGGCTGATGAAGCGCAGCGCCTCGGAGCGATACTCCTTTTCGTATTCGAGCAGCGTGACGCGATGCTCCTTGAAGAATTTGCGGTAGGCGTCGATAAATGGGACACATTCGGGATGCCGCGCTTCCCACGAGCCTGCCGGTTCGCCCTCTGCATCGAGCGATTTCCCATCGGCGATGAGATGACAGGCTAGCGTGACGAGGCGGCCGCGTTGCATTTGCTCCGGCTTCCCGAACTGCACGTAATCGCGCGTCAATCCGAAATGGCGGAGAATCTGCGTGGTACTAGGAAACTGCACGCTATGTCTGGCTCCCCGCGAACATTGCCCGTAACTCCGTCGTCAGCTCGTCCGCCTGCGCATTGGTGAGCTGATCCAGATTCCCCGCACCGTACCTTTCCTTCACATGCTTCAAGAGTCCACTCGCCTTCCACCCGGCCATAGTGGCGTCCTCGATTAGATTGTCCTGCCTCTCCATCGGAATCCGACTGGTATCCGCAGGAGAAGCCGGCGACGGCCCAGACGGCTTGGTGCCCGTCGCCGGTTGTGGGGGGTGTGCGGACGAACTTGATGCGACCGGCTTCGAACCCGTGGGGGGAATCACGGATTCGCGCCGTGAAGCCGGCCGCTGAGTCTCCTTAGCGCCCGGGAGATCATCGTTTACGTCGTCGTACTCGGAAAAACTGACGTCGATGCTGTCATCGCGATTGGTCGAAGCGCGTTGCCATGCGTCGATTTGCGCGGCGCTCCAGTTCGGTGGCGGCTGAATGAACCCGTCGAGCCGATGCACGGCAGTCTTGCAGGCCATCTCGGGCTTCCAATCGTTCCAGCCGAAGCCGGCAACCCCGTTGTTGCGTTTCTTGACCGACTCCATCACACGGAGCACCTGCGCACGCGAGACGAAGCTGTGGACCTTCTCGCCGCTCCACAGCCACGCGATCGCGTAGGCCCCAACGATGTTGTCCCAATCATTGAGCCATGACGGCGCGCGCGGCGTATCGAGGTCGGGGGTGTGCTCGATGCGGTCCTCATCACCCTGAATGAGCCGGAACTGGTCGCCTTTATAGACCGGGCGCGAGATGAGTTTGCGAATGGCTCCGGCGCGCGTCCACAGAAACGCCTTACCCTGCCACTGCACGATGAGGATGGCGCTCTGCTTGAAGGGCACCACCGCGCAGTGCTTGTTCGGCCCGCCGATCTCCAACCCCCGTCGTGCCGCTTCGATGGCGCAATTCAGGAGCGTTTGGGCCGAGCAATTCGCCAGCAGATGGTTTTGGGCGAGGCTCCGCGCGTTGATCAGGAAACGCTCCAAGTCGATGTAGTCGGGGAGCAGCCCCTTGATTTCTTCGCGATGCGCTTCCAACAGGGTCGGTAGTGATTCGTTCGCCATTACGCCGTCGCTCCTGCGCTCTGATGCTTCGGACTCGGACAGGTACAATCCCCGCGCTTGCAATCTTCGTGGTGGCCCGTCTTGCAACGATTACAGCGCCACCCACCGTTCTTCGGCGTGCCGTTCTCGTCGAACAGCGGTACGGTTGCGAGCACTTCCTGTACGCTCTCGCCTTCGGGCACGGAGAGCTTGAGCGCAATCGAGAACGCGAGCTTGATCTGACCATTGGCGTTCGCCGCGATCCATTTCTTCGCTGCTGCCACGGCGCGGTTGAATTCCAGTTCGCCTTCATCGGAGAGCCGGTACGACAGTGCATCTTTCATCATGGTTCCTCCTATGGCCAATCCTTGTCCCGGTCGCGCCGCATATCTTCCTTGAGCGCATCGAGCTTGGTCTCTGAAAGGCGGCGCAAGCGAGCGCGGCCGGGGCGGTAATAAACTGCCGGGTCGGGGCAAATCACAAAGTCGTGCAGAGAGCTCCCGCAGTATCCGCACAGCCCGACATGAGCCCACCCTTCAACTTCGCGATTCGTCATGCGCGTTATTCCTCTTCCAGCTCCGGCAGTTCCGGTAGTTTGGTTGCCAACCCGCGCATGTATTGAAGTCGTCCGAAAACCACGTGCAGGCGTCGCACGTCATTCCGGCAATACCGATTGATCTTGTCCAGCTCGCCCGCTGCGTAGAGCACTTCGACATCGCTGCCGTGGGTGTTTTTCGGCGGGTAGCCGGCGAGCGCAGCGAGCGTCGAGAGACCGCCGCGCGGCCTCGGGCTAGCGCCGTGTCCGCTCAGGTAATCCATCACGTCGAGATGCCAGTCGTCCTGAAAACGATAGCGATTGCCGTACTTCTGGTTGAAGTGGTGCGGAATCTGAATGCCGTAGCGGAGCGCACAGAGTTCGAGCACCGGAATATCGAAACCCCGCCCGTTGAACGAAACCAGCACGCCGTTACCGTGCCGTCCGCCGCGCTCCTGGAATCCCGCCAGCCAGCCCCAGAAGTGCTGCGTTAAAGCTTCCGGCGTTGTTTCTTTGAGCGAGCCGATCTTCTCAAGAACGCCATCGACATTCGGGAATCCGATCGCGATGGAGATGGGTAGATGGTAAACGTGCGGAACGAAGTCACGGCCGGTCTCAGTCTTGAGAGTGGCCACGTACTGTTCGTAAGCGACGCCCTCGATCGCCTCGACCAATTGACGATCCACTTTGGTCTCGATGTCGAAGAGGGCGTATCTCATGCGCGTTGCTCCATCTTGCGTTCGCGTTCCAAAGCTTCGAGCACCAACCGCCGCGCGAATGATGCCATGCTCCGATCTTCGCGTCGCGCGATGTCCCGAATCAGCGCGACTGCCGTGGTGGGCAACCGTATCGGCATTGAAACGAACATTGGGCGATGGCGCTTTTTTTCATGCTGTTCGACGTGGCAACTTGCGCAAAGCCACTGAACGCTAAGCCAATGCTTACGAGCGTACCCTTGATGATGGTGCGCGTAAATTTTTGCCTGCTGTCCGCATCGTTCACAATTGAGCGGACGAATTAACGTACCCTTCGCAATCGCGGATCTCACCGCCACATGCGAATCTTTATTGAAGGACACTGTTACTTGCCCATCCCTTCGATCTTGATACCGCTGTCGTGAATGCCCTTCTTCAATAAATGAAGCGCCATATCGACCACCTTCCGATCTTCGCGCTCAGCCAGCGTTTTGAGCGCCCGCATAATCGGGGCCGCCGGGTGCAGTCGTAAGTCCCCACGTTTAGGCATAATGTGGATGTTTATCCCCGTTTCACCCCACTGTCAACACCCGCGCCAAATATTTTCATGGCGCGCACGAATATCCACAGCTTGTGCTTGACCGCCACCGCTCCGGGAGCGCATTCTGACCCGGCAACACTTCGTTAACAATCGGACAAACAACAAGGACGAATCGTGAAAAAGAGCGTGCTGGTGCGGGTCGCGGGCCTGACGGACAAGGACCACGAAAGAATCATGCGGGAGGCGGAACGGCTGGGGATGAAAGCGCCGTTTCTGCGGGGACAGATGCTCCGCCAGGGGCTGGTTGCGCTGCGGAACGAGCCGCCAGCCAAAACAAGCGAAGCCTGAGATAATAGGTCCGGGGGCATTAGATGGACCTGCGTACTTTCGCGTCCGGGTTCGGGCGCGTGACGTTTATTGGCGACGATAAGTTCACCGCGCAATGTCCGGCGCATGACGATGAGGGATCGTCGCTCATGGTGCGGCAGGACGGTGAGCGGCAGCGGATGCTATGCGCAAAACGGTGCTCGAGCGCTGCGATTTTAGAGGCGCGGAACCTAAGAAGCGGAGGTTCCTCGAGCGATCGCACCTTAGAAATAGAGGGTGATGTCAGATGTTCAACTTCGGAATTGACCTCGGACGCTCCTATTTCTATCCAGGCGGCTACGGACGGGGACTTCGCTGGCACCTCCAATTCTTCGGCCGAAGCCGGCGCTTTGGCGGGGTCTGGTACGTCCCTACGGGGTGCTCCGAATGGCAACGGATGGGGCGGGTATCCCACTAACGGGAATGGGGCCCAGCCGAACGGTAACGGCGCTTCTAGCCCGCGCAACGGCAAGCCCGACGATGAACCCGAATCGCCTGAAAGCGCGGCCCAGAACGAGTTGCTGCGCTGGAAGGCGCGCGTGTTTGCCGTCGCCGAGGAATTGCTGCTGAGCGATATGAAGATGCGACCGCTACAGGGCGAGGCGCTGGTTGATGGATTACTGGAGAGTTTGCGGACGCTGGTTGAGAAGATTCCCAGCTATCAGGCCCCGCTTCCGTTGTCGGCGAGCGAAGTGGACGAAGAGATTCAGAGCATCGTCCGGGCAGCGCTGGTTGATGAGTTCAAGAAGCGGGAGCAGGCGCAGAAGAACGGTAAAGCCAAGATTCCCGAGGATGAAATTCTCAAGCCGCTCAACCTCGGGCAGCTCTACGATTTATGCGACGAATGGGACCGGCAGCCGTGGGTCTGGGATGGGATTCTGCCGCATTCGAGTCTGTCGTTGATCGTCGGCAAGAGTGAAACCGGAAAGAGCACGCTCATCTATGCGTTGCTCTACGCCGTGGTAAAGGGGCTTACGTTCTTTGGGCGTCAGTGCGAGCAAGGCCGGGTCCTCTACTTGGCCGGCGATCCGATGTCCGAGGTGGTTGCTGGGAAAACTTTTAGAGGACTTGGGCTCGATCGGGATGACGGCGTGATGGTGCTGCCTGGAGCCCTCGCCTCGAATCCGAGCGGGCTCAAACAACTGCGCGACATCATTCAAGCATTCAAACCGGCGATCGTCGTGGGCGATACGCTGGCCGCGACGGTCGAGATCGACACCGACAAATACGGCCAGAGCCAGAAGGCACAGCATCCGCTGGTCAAGATCGCGCGGGATTTCAAGCCGAATTTCTTGATGAGCCATCACAGCCAAAAGTCCGCGATTGACAGCTACAGCGTGATTGATGCGGCGTTGGGCACGGTTGGGGTCGCCGCGGTCGCTTCGACTCGAATGGGGACCCGGTTGCATCGGCGGAAAGGCGACAGATTCTACACCTTCGAGATGTCGAATTTACGCATCGGACAGCCTATCGAGGGTGAGTGGATCGTTAGGAAGCAGCCCAACGGTCTCATGGAATTCGGCGGTCTATGGCGCACGCATTCGGTGGCGTTGGATAAGGACGCGATTGTAGCGGCCCTTCAAAGGCGCGGATCTATGACAAAACGGACGCTCTGGGCGGAGTTACGCCCGAAGCCGAAATGGGAGCCATTCAACGACGCTTTGGACGAGCTTTTCGTAGCTCGTCGGATAGGCATCGACGAACGCAAGGCCAAGGGCGGGGGTGACCTCTATAGCCTGCGAGAATCACCCCGCGAATCTGACGAAGGTAATTAAGCGCAGCTAATGGATTTTTGGGGTTTCATTTAGTGTTTACTCCCTAGTCCAAAGTAAACAGTAGAACACTTAGAGCGGTTCGATGGTATCCAAGAAGAATATTAGGCGTGGCTAATGGAAAATGAGTTCATCGAGATCGGCGAATGGACGGTTCTGAATGAGACCAAAAAAGCGATTTTGGCGCGGATCGGGGACGTTCAATTCTGGATTCCGAAGTCGCAGATCAAAGACGTTCAGCGGTTTCACCGAGGCTATCGCGGTCCACTCTGGATTGCGTCGTGGTGGATCGAGGTTAACGAACTTGATCACTTGGCCCGCGCGGCGCCTGCGGCCGCTTCTCCGGTCAATCTGATCAGCAACGCCAATCGCATCTATCGACGACTTGCTGCCAAGTATCACCCGGACCGATCGCCGGAAACCGCCGAATTTATGAAAGATCTCAACGAGCTTTGGCAAGCGATCTTGGACGATCTGAAGCGCGGGGGGTCACAATGAGCGCGCAGTGCAAAGGTTGCGGCGCACAGATCATTTGGGCAGTGACGGAAGCCGGCAAGCGCATCCCGCTCGATGAGACGCCGCAAAAGCGGATAATCCTTGTTGGACACCTTAACGTTGAACATGGTAACTATAACGAGGCACGAGTCGTTAATACCTACCAAAGCCATTTCGTAACTTGTCCGAAAGCGACGGAGTTCAGGAGCAAACCGTGAGCGAGATTATGACCATCAAGGAAGTCAGTGCGTATTTGAAAATTCATCCGAGCACCACGTATCGGCTGCTCAAGCGCCACCGGCTGCCGGCCTTCAAGATTGGGAGCGACTGGCGGTTCGCGCTGGAACAGGTGGATGCGTGGCGCCAAAGTCTCCAGACCGCGATGCGGGGCGCCAGCAACGGCCATGCTGAGCCGCCGAAGCCCTGATCCGGCACTCGTCTCCACTCTGCCGATCCAGAGGGCCTCTACGGGGCTGGGATTGGCCTATTTCCACGAAACCAATCTTTTGAGAGCTAAGATCGGGAACAGGACTTAGTTCTATAGACAAGAACTATGTTATAAAAACAGCATCACGATCTAGGTGATGCTGAATTCTGCACTAATCGCCGCGTTACTCCCCAAGTGATTGAGAGAGGCAGAAATGAAAATTGCGTGTGTCCTAGTGGGCGGCCCGGATCGTGAAATCAGTGTTGGTGGCAAGCGCTATCGGTTCGAGATGCATCCCTACTTCGGCCCCGGGCTCGTAAACAAGAATGGTGATGTTGCGGCCAACCAGCAGGCGCCCCGCGCATTTTGGGAAGCGGTCAGCCTCTGGGCGCAACAGGGCCAGCCGATCGACCCAACGACCGGGCTCTGTATCTGGTTTCACGAACCCGCACCGATCCTCGATCGCAAACTCAAGGCAAAGGGGATCAATCTGGTGCGCGGCTACAAAGAACCCCAGCGCGGAGAATGAACGAAATCCCCTATACCGCGTTGAACACGATCAAGCGCGAGTCCCTTTTCTGGACTCTATCCCATTTGCGCGCCGAGGGGGTGTTAGAACACCGGCGACGGGGCGTGTGGCGGCTGAGGAAAGGCGCAATCGAAGAATTAGAAAACTCTAAAGCATTCTGATCGAACAGGCCGGACGACCGCTTACGACGGTTCCGGCCTGTTTCGGGGACGCCTGATGGCGACCGTGTCTCTGCGATAGAGACACCAGCCTATCTCAATTCGAGCCGTCCCGTCAATAAAAGCCGTCCGGTGGGTAGTGGGCGGTTTTGATTTTGAATGCTAGACTCCGACGGCATGGCGAAGATCACCGCTACCGATATCGTAAGAAAATTGGACGGATTATCGATCAGAGAAGCAAGCCGAATACTGGAATCTGCTATGAGACTCTTGATGAGCACACAGCTTGTTTCGGCAAAAAGCCCTCTCCTCGACACTCAAGAACAGCAAGCTATTTCGGCTTGTCTCGAAGCGGCACCAATTGCTCGCGAATAAAAAAATGCGTGCCATTCGATAACAGAATGTCCGTATTACCGTCGTAGATTTCCGCATGGATCACGTGCATAGTTTGTATCTTACTTGTATAAGTTCCTCCAATTATCTAAGATAGTTTGCAAAGTATTGATGAATCTTAGCAAAGTCGATGAAGTGTGGAGCTTCGTTCACGCGAAGGCTAAGAACGTCCCACAGGAGAAGCGCGGCGAGTTTGGTTTTGGGGATGTGTGGACGTGGACGGCCATCGATGCGGACTCAAAGTTGATCATTTCGTCTCCGGTGGGCGAGCCGCGAGGGCGTCGTCGGTAGCAAGATATTCCGCCGCCTGTAGGTTGCGCTGCTCTTGAGACAGTCGCACGTCGAACCCGGCCAATTTGCCAATTGCGATGCGCAGCTTCGCGATCCGCGCGTTGGCGGCGTCCCACTCCCGCCGCAGGGTGTCGCGCTCGGTATATAGACCAACCGACTCTGCTTCAACGAGGCGCGCCTGGAGTTCGGTGATGGTGTCTAGCAACTCAAGCGCTATTGCTGGTGTGCAGATCTCCGCGAAAGTCTCCCAGCGGTCCTCACACTCGTCCGAATGATCGTACGCGGGGCAACTACACTCACTACCAGCAGCACATAACTCTGCTATTTCGCGGAGCCGGTCCAGCGTCGCGTCGGCGATAGCCATTACGGTTGCTCCTTCTTTTCCAGCAGCGCGATAATCCGGTTGAGCTTACTCACGATGAGGTTGTTCCACATCGTCAGGCCCACGATAATCGAGAAGGCCGCGAAGCCGATCCCGAACACGACCGAACCTAAGCTGCCCGCCATGATTCCCCCTCACATATGTTCATCGCCGAAATCATAGCAGTCCTGACAGATCCAGCGGTCGCAGTGCTCGCAGAACACCGCAGTGAGTAATGGTTCCATCCCTGCGGGGCAAGTCGGGCACTTGGTTTCGGGATTGGGGCCGAGTTGCGCCAGTTGCCGCGCCAGATTGGTTACTTCACCAGTGACATACGCAACGTTCCGATAGGATTCAAACGCCTGCGGCATAAACAATCCCTCTTTGCAACGCAGCGTAAGTGCATAATGACCCGATGAGTAATCAAACGCATGGGCGCAATCGAAGCCGAACCACCAAACCTCGCCTTCACCGGCTTGCGGTGTGTGGCAAATGCGCCCGTGACACGATCCACCAAAAGTCAGCCCGCCGTGGACTTCAACATCCACGCTATCGTATTCTTTGCCGAACATCGGATGACGGTGCGGGACGCCAACATAGCCGCAAAGATTGAAGCGTGCGCGCACGATCAGGCAAGCCAAGCCGGTAGCTTCGTCCCGCCACTCGATTAAATCCGGCTCGTTGTCCCACTCACCGGAAAGCCAGTTAGTACGATCTATGGTTCGTTCTTGGCGAAGAATATTCATTGTCGCTCCTTAGATTGGATCCTCATCCGGCAATAGCTCGTCGGTGCAGTTGTCACACAGGCGCGGCCCATCATCCAGTTCCTCACAATCCGCGCTGCCGGTAGTGACGTGGACGATGGTGCGTTCGCAGTTGCGGCACTCGTGCTGCTCGCAATCGTAATCTTCTGGCTCCGCCGCATACTTGCTTTGCTGGTCGAGAACGTAATCATCGGTATCGCGGTAACTCATGATTGATTCCACCTTGGGCTATGGCATTTCGGATTAGGGCACAGATAAACCTGAGGCTTACGCGGTGTCCAGCGATGGCCGCATTGCTTACAGACTAGTTTGCGCAGACTGATTTTCTTCACGCCGCCGTTTCCTATAGTTACGTCGATAGCGATTGCGCTGGAGATTGAAGCAGATCCGGCAACTGCGGAACCCATGCCGCCATTTGATGTTGTGGCCGAGATAGGGATGGCCTTGCGGACAATGAGTTCGGGCGCGCTGAGTGCGGCCAACCGTGCTTCGGAGCACATTTACTTTGGGCGTAACCGCCTCTAGGTGTTCAGGGTTGACACAATGGCGTACGCGGCACAAATGGTCGAGCTGGAGACCGTTAGGAATTGGTCCAACTAATTCCATATACGCCACGCGATGGGCGACCCTTTGAAGCTTGGACGTAAGATAAAAATGGGCATAGCCATCCCCCCGCGCTAAAGGGAACCAGAGCCAGCAAGTGTCAGTTTTCTTGACTCGCGACCAAAAGCGCTGGGCTTGTGCAGGCGTGAGGTACATGCGAGATTATTCACTTGACACAAGGTAGGGGGTCCGCTATCATCTCTTCTTGATGGAAGAGGATCGGCGAACAATTTTCTTTTCTCCGAGCGCGGCGGCTCTCAATTCCTTCACAATAGGTTTGGGGAAGAGTCGCTCGATTGCTTTCTCCGTTGGTAAATCGCTGAGCTTCCGCTTCTTCTTCATGGGAGCAACCCTATGACTGACATGGATTTGCTGACGCTCGCTCGCACCTTCGATTCAGATGCGAAATGTCGCGAGTTTCTGGAAGAGCTGGCATGGCCTGATGGTCCGACCTGCCCGCATTGCAAGTCCGATAAAATTTCGCGCATCGTAAAGCGCAATCAGTACGATTGTGACTCATGCCGCTACCAATTCAGTGTAACCGCTGGAAGCGTCTTTCACGACACGCATCTATCACTCTGGAAGTGGTTCGCCGCCGTTTATCTCATGTGTGAGTCCAAGAAAGGTATGTCGGCGAATCAGATTAAGCGCACCTTGAAAGTAGCCTACAAAACCGCGTGGTACCTCTGCCACCGCATTCGTGCGGCGATGAAAGAAGCGAACCCTGAGCCGCTTAAGGGTACGGTCGAATACGATGATACGTGGCACGGCGGCGTCCGCAAGGGCATGGGGAAGGGGTACGTTGGCAACAAGACTACGATTATGGGCGCAATCGAGCGCGGCGGCCCAATTCGGCTGAAAGTCGAGAAGCGCGTGAATGCTAACACGGTCAGCCACTTCCTGCAAAAGACCACCGGTCCAGAAACGGAGCGAATCTACACCGATTCCGCGCCGACTTTTGAGGGAGTGGAATTCGGAGCCGTGGAACACGCCAGTGTTGATCATAGCGCTCAGGAATGGGTACGCGGCGACGTGCACACCAACAGTATTGAAGGGGTCTGGAGCCTGTTCAAGCGAAGTGTTATCGGAAGCTACCATCAGCTTAGTGAGAAACACCTACAGTCGTATCTAGACGAGCACGCCTTCCGCTTTAATAATCGGAAAAACCCGTTCCTGTTTCGCGACACAATCAAGCAACTGCTCAGGACCGAGCTACTACCATTCAGTCGCCTGACTGCCGCACCTAATTCTCAGCCGCCCTCTGACTGATCTGATCGCTGCACCCGTTGGTCGAACGTGTGCTTCATCCGCGCCAGGGTCTCGAAATCGTTGATGCTCTGTCGTTGATTGACATCAAGGTCCCTCGGTTTGAGCGTATTGTATATGAGTCTCAAAGCCGCTATCTCATTATCGGATAAACGCTCGCCTCTAAAGTGATTCGGAATCTGGACGCGCATATCCGTCTCTGTACCGACACCCGGAGCCGACTCGCCCGCCGCCTTTGCTTCAAATGCGAAGTAAAGTGCATCATTGAGCGGTGTGAACTTATTAACTTTGCGGTAGAACAACATAGTTAGTGCATTACGCTGACCACTGCCGATAGCATAAAAGCCTAAATCATCGTGGACCCGCTCGATCCCATCCCAGCCGATAGTAAATAGATGCGGCACTTCCAAATGATCGAAGCCGGAAACTAGAAGCTCGATCGTGGGTAAATCGCATGTGTGCATCTGATGAAGAATGCCTGCATAGATGTGTTCGGGCAGCGTCTGACCCGCCCTCGATCTGAATTCTTCAAGAGTCCAGCCAATAGGCATCAGACAGATGGCTTCTATAATCTCCAAACGACGCTTACATACCGCTTCGCGCACAATAGCAATAACGCGGTCTAAACTGAGATGTTCCTTACGACGTATGCTGTTCTGCATCTCCGTGCGTGCGTAACGTCGAATATCCATCGCGGGCGCAACGTCATCCCCCGCGATCATCACATTCCAATCAAAACTCAGAAAATCTTGTTTTTTTGCAATCTCGGCTGTCACATCACCGATTCCAACTTCTTTATCGCTCGCAAGAACGATACAAGGATTCAAAAGAGAACGCGCTTGGGCAATCTCTGCAACGCAAACCGTCACTTCGTACCTCAGCCCGGCGGGTCGGGGTCTCTTCCGCCTAGGTTGAAAGGTATCGTAAGACCCCCAGTGCCTTGCGTCAAGTAAACAATCTTGGGTACATGGCTTTGAATAATACATACTATAATACGGATTAGTCAAGCGCTGTTCGCAGTCCCATGACGGCGCAGGGGCTCGGTCGCTATAGTCGGCAGAATCGATGTAGCTCATAGATTCCTCTTGCCCTAATCAAAGTAGTCAAATTCGTGCATAATACAGATAACGACAGAGGTCAGGCCGCCGAGAACGAGCAATATTACAAGCCACACCGCGATAGTATCTGGTGCGTTATCGACGATCTTACCGTTTTGCAGCGGCATCGACTTGGCAAGCCAAACCCCGAGTCCTATCAACAGCTCTGAGGCGAGTACCCACAGTCCGTGCATTGGCAGCTCCTAATGCAGCCAGCGCGGTTGGTCGCTATAGCCGTCGGCGTCGATGTAGCTCATCGGGGATTCTCCTTGGCGCGATAGTTTTTGATCCAGCGCTGCATGTTGAAAGGGCATCGTACCGCGACTAGGCGCTCGGAGACGCGCCGTGAATGCCACTTACGGCAAGGACGGCAAAACCAATGCAGCTTGATGCTTGGCATCATCGTAATCCCTCAGTGCAGATATTGCGGACGCTCTTCTTCGGCATGCGCGCATAGCTCGTGCGCCGCGAGGCAATCCTTGCACAGCGGGCCGACCATCACCGCAGCGCCGAACGGATCGCGATGCGGCTCGTTGCACATCCAGAGCGTCGCCGGATCGAAGATGCGGGTACATGAGAGACAGCGGTAAACTTGATTCATGGTATTTCCTCCCAATCTTTCAGCACGCGGTCAGCGATTTCCCATGCTTGAAGGGCAGGACCGTTGCGGGCCGGATTCGTCGTCACACGCCTGATCTGCTCAAGCGCAATCCGCATCGCTAACTCGCGCGCGGTTCGCGCCTTCGTAAATTGCGACCACTCAAGGAACAGCTTATCGAGCGTTTCGGTATTCATATTTCCCCCGTCGGGTTAGGGCTCAGGATCGCCGCCACGATCCCGAGCGATTACCATGCCGGATGGCGGTCCGGTGAGAGGCATGGCGACTTACGCGGCCTCTGATTCTGGATTATCGGCGTCCTCAGCAACCTCGTAATGGAAATGATCACAATCGCAACCGGCGCAGTGGAGCAGGTTGTCCAACTCATCGCGTTCGTGCTCCGCCGGTAGATGGCCACAGGCGCAACGTTCAAGCTTCCGTCGTGCGGCTTCACGATCAAAGCGTGCTTCCAGTGAATTGATGAAACGGCCCGGCTTGATTCCGGTTGCGAATTCGCGCGCAAAAGCTTCCCTGAAATAGTCCATTGCGTTCAGGCGCGACCCGTCAGAGTTGTAGAGAATGCAGGTCGCGGCCTCACTCCATCTTGGCGCCCCGATCTTGAGACTCCCTAAGCTTTTGGTTTTGGGCACTGCCAGCGGAGTCAGCAACCGGATGGCTTGAACGGAATCGCCGTTCGCGATGGCATCGAGTGCCGTTTTGATGGTTTGCGCTTGAGTCATGGTCGTCTCCTCTCACAAAGACGGTTGGCGTAAGTTAAAGGGTCACTTCCACAGTTTCGGTTTGGAGTACGCCAGCAAGTCGCTCGCGATATTCGCTGCGAGTGCGGCAATCACGGTCGCCAGCCCGACGAGCCCCAACATGGCAAAGAGCGGCGCTAAGGTGCTCATGAATTCACCTGTCCGATGGTCCCGAGGCCACGCGCTTCGTATTCGGTTTGAAGCTGAACGTAGCGCTTCGGACTGAGGCAGAGGACGCCTTCGCCGTAGCGTTCAACGATCCGTTTTGTGCGCGGATGTACCACCCAAGTCGTTCCGCCCAGCTTGCGTAAGACATAATCGGTGAAATCGTCGTTCATCATGCTTTCCCCCTAATCCGGTTGTGGCGCTATGCGCGCGTTACTCGCACTCGACGCAATCGCAATTGCCCGCGTGAAAAACCGCGAAGTGTGCGGTGGCGAATTTAACTCGCGTGCGAAAGGTGAAGCCCTTGCCCATGGCGAATCGTTGAAACATCCGTACAAACTTGCAATTCATCGTCCTTTCTCCCCTCTGCCTTATTCGCGTGGTTGCTTCGTGTTCCGTCGCTCCTGCTCGATCGAGTGCTGCGCTAACTCAGCGAGATACCGCGCTATGCTCTTCCCCGCTCTCCGCGCCGCTACCGTCAGTGTCCGGTAATCGTCCGCACTCAAATCAATGTACGTCTGAATCGTCTTGCGACCTTTCGTCATATCGTCAGTATGGTACTTATGGTATGTAATGTCAATAGGGTAGGTGACGTATATTTTCATGGTCGGAAATCAGATCATCTCGTGGTCTCTATGTGTCGCCCGCAATATGTCAACTGGTCTAAAAAAGGTCAGCCCTTCGCGTGTGTCGCTGCTCCCCCTCCCGTTGTCATCGTGGATGTGTCAACTGACCTAAAAAGGTTTAACGGTCTTACGCGCGTTCTGGTTGTTGGGGTCTGGGCGTCTGGAGTCTCTGGGGATGTTGGGTGCGCGGTGGCTGATGTGCAATCAGATGGTCCCTATCGGTAAGTGCTTGATACTGTTGGGTTATTGATGGGCACGACGCACGATTGTCCGGGTCTTTGTCCGAGTCAGCGCCACGCCATGTGGTCTGAATATGTCAGTTGACATGACAACCCGCTCGCTCGAAGAAGCACGTAGCCGTGGTTCCCCTCGTACACAGAAGCGATCCGTAGGAGTCCCACCGGAGATACCTTGACCATACCTTGTTCACGCCGCAGCGGGTCCTCTGTGGCTACGGTTTGACCGCTCAGACCCGCATTTTCCGCTTCTTGGGTCCTCTTTCGGCAGAGGCCGACGGCCATCGATAAGCATCATTGGTTGCGTAACCGACTGAATTTAAGTAACTCCTAGACAACCAGCGATACGCAGCAACGATGAGCAGTTTTCGATTAGATTCCGAGGAAGGGAAGCGGGCTGCCGCTGAGGGGCGCCGACGAATTCCATCAGACCGGCGTTCACTCATCGCGCAGAAAGCAGCCTATGCGCGCTGGTACAACCGGGCGGGGAGCGACTTAGACCGCGTCGAATCATCACTCAACCGCCTAGCCCACATCGCCGCGCGTGCATGGGACGAAAAGAAGGATGAACTCTGCATTCGCGCGATCACAGCAATGGCGACTTACGAACGGCTGAGGATATGGATCGCCAACAGCGCGGGGCGGCCCGCAGGGGCAGCGCTTGAGATTGAGGGGATGGAAGACGCCGCACTGAAACTAGCCTCGGCCAAGAAACGGCGGGAGCAGACCTTGAGCGGGGGCCAGGCGGAGACCGTAATTGAGGAGAGCGGGGATGGCGCAAGCGAAACGAAGTGATCTTCCAACTCCCGCGGAACCGCTCGCTATAGAGATGACGCCAGAAATGGCCATGCTGCGGTGGGTAGCAGACAAGATTACGGTGCGGAACGCCAATGGGAAGTACAGCGATAAATTCTGTCTGCTGTGTCCGCAGGCACGATTGAAGCGGGAACCGTGCCGGCACACGGCGATTTGGGAGATGACTGGCCGTGGCCCGATCCGTCGCTAAAACCAACTCACTCCGCGACCTCTGTTACGACGACTTAGGTACCTACTACCTCGCGCTGCATCCGAATTACGATTACGTGCCGTTCCAGCAGGAGCGCATCGTGCCGGTGCTCGAAGGCGTGGAATGCGGGGATGTCGAGCGGCTAATGGTATTTTTGCCGAGCGGCCATTCAAAAAGTGACTTAATAACTAAGACACTCGTACCGTGGTTTCTCGGGCGGAATCCCGGTAAGAACGTCATCCTGCTGACGCATACCGACCCACTCGCCAAGGATTTCGGCTCGGATATCCGTAACACCATGTCCACCAACACGAACCATCTGGCGATTTTCCCCAACTGCCGGATCGACAATCGGAATCACGCGGGCAATTTCTTTCGGACCAGCCAGGGCAACGCCTTCTACGCTTTCGGGATGGATGGAGGTGTGACGGGGCGCCGCGCCGATCTCATCATTATTGATGATCCGCACAAGAGCATCGAGGAAGCGCTCAGCGACCTTGCCGGCAACACGCTCTATTCCATCTATAAAGGAGTGATCAAGGACCGGCTGCGGCCGGGCGGTGCGATCGTGCTGGCGATGACGCGTTGGGCGGTGCGCGATCTGGCCGGGCGGATCCTCGAGGAAGAAGCCGCGCGCTGGAAGGTGCTGGTGCTGAAGGCTGAGGAAGATAACGCTGAAGGCCAGCCGAGCGGGCATTATCTATGGGAGTCGTTTTTCGGGCGCGACCGTTACGAGGAGGCCAAGCAGGATAGCTATATCTGGAACGCCAAGTGGCAACAGACGCCGGCGCCGCAGTTGACGCAGGGTTTCGATGAGGATTGGCTGCGCTTTTATATTCCCGACGATCGCAAACCGGAGTACCGGACCAACCCGGACGGCACCCCGGGGCCAATGATCGCGATGCCGACGTCGTATGAGAAGCTGCTCAAGTTCAATAACTACGTGCTGGTCGATCCGGCGATGGGCAAAGATGCCGCGCACGACCGCTCCTGTATTCTGGTGCTGGCGGCCGGTCCCGAGAAGCGGCTCTTTCTGGTGGATGCGGTGCTGGACCGGCTCGACCCGGTCGAACGTATTGAGCACCTGGTGCGCCTGGCGCGCCTGTGGAAGCCGAAAGTAATCTGTTACGAGGAGTATGCGCTACAGGCGGATACGGTTTTTCTCAAGCTCAAGCTGGAAGCGGAGGGGATCACCGATTTGAATGTGATCTCGGTGGGGCGCAAGGCGATCAAGGGCTTGAGTGGGGGACGACTCAAGAAGCATGACCGGATTATTCAGTTGCAGGCGGATTTCCGCGAATCGCGTATCTGGCTGCCGCGGCGCATGCTGCGCAAACAACTCGACGGCGCCGAAATCGACTTGGTTCACCATTTCATCACGCGGGAGTACCTCCCCTATGCTGGCGAAGGATCGATAGCCCATGAAGACATGCTCGACTGCATGAGCCGGATACATGATAGCGACCTGATGATCGAGTATCGCGAGCGCGAAGTGCGAGATGAATACTACGATGACGGCTATCAAGGGGGCGGCTCATGGGAAGCGAATTACTGAAAGAACGGGTCTGCCCATACACCAATGAGCACTGTCTGTTTTTTGCCAACGACGGACGCCATGCACGGTCAGGCTCTCATTTCGTGCGCGACCACAAGCTTCTGATCGCTGAGAAATTACCCTTCCGCGAAGACGGTCGGGAGACCCAGTTCCATCGTGGATCTCGAGCGCCTAAGTCTTATTGAAGTGCGGCAACTCGCGCGCCTGATTGAGCTGCTCGGCACGCCGGTGGATGCGGAGTCGCTGGTTTCGTGTATAAATGTGCTCGATGGGGCGGCGCAGATCTATCGCAAGCAGCTGGCTGACCTGCGTGAAATCAGCGCCCGGCATGGTGGTGACTAATGGAAGGTCCTCGAACCGTCAGGGATTGTGAGCGCGAACTGGGCGGCCCGCCAATCTGGCAACGCCGGCGGTGGGTGGCGGTCGGCACCTGCGATCTTTACTGGGAATGTGACGAGACGCATCCAGAGGAATGGCACTGGGAGAGGGTGCGGATACGTCCAGGGCCGCAGATGGGCTTGGTCTTTGAAGTTCAGCGGCAGCGCCCTGATGGTCAGCCGGGCGAGGAGTGGTCGCCGCTGCCGCCCGCCGAGGTTGAAACGATCCGCGCGCGCTTTTTGGGAGAACGTGTCCAGCAACTCATTGCGCATCCCGAAGTATGCGACGAGGAACTCTAGATGGCCGATTGGGAATTGATCCTCTCGTGTACCAAGGCGGTGATTGACGGGGACGAGCGCACTTACGAGAAGTCGGTAATCGTCGAGAACACCACCCGCGCCTTGGCGATTCCGCTGGGGATCCGCGAATGTCTCAGTTGGGCTGCGGAGGAGACCAAAGACGGCTTTGTGCCGGTGCCGCTCAAGGCGATTGAGTATTGGGATGAGGCTTCACGCACCGGTGGTCTGCAGTTCTACGAGATTCAATCGACGCTCGATACCAATTGGGGGGTTTCGTTCATTATCAAGGAAAAGGCCGGGGAATTGCCCATCCCGGCGCATCGGAACGGCAGAGCGGGGCCACCACCACCGCCTGCCGGGTCCGGTGATTCTTCTGGCACGCTGCCCGACCTGCGCACCATGCTGCAGCAGCGGCTCGCCTTGCTGCACGAGCGTGAGAAGACGCTGACCGCGCAACTCGACCGGCTCAACGACGATTACGCACAGACGCGCGAGGATATTCGGCAGACCGGCGAATTGCTGTTGACGCTCGGCGTACCGAAGCGAGCAGGGCGCATGAAGGATCAACGGGGCACGAAAGATTTAAGGAAAGGCCATGCCGAACGAACCGACCCCGACTGATCTGCTGATGGCGCGTCACGCCCATCGCAAGGTGGATGCGATTGTCAGCAAAACCTACCGCGAGTTTCGTAAGATAATCCGCGAGTATGAAACGTTGTCGGCGGATGAAATCTTCGCGATCGGCGTGAACTTGGTCATGATGACGACGGTGCGCCCCCTGGAAAAGATGACGACGAATCCCGCGCTGCTGCGGGCGGAGATCGCAAAGCAATTCGCGCTCTTTATCGAGCGCGGCACGGCGGAGACGAACTAGGCCTTGCCATGTTTCAAGCGGGCGTTCAGTGCATGACAGGCTTTACAGCGCGAGACGATACCACTCCGTGTCTTGGCGCGCCGCGAAAATGCCGAATGTGGTTTGATGCCGTGGCATTGCCGACACTCAGCTTCGGTTGCCGACATAAAGCGCCCTCGCGAAGCATGAAGATGCTCGTGGTCGGAAATATCCAAAAGTTCAAGATTCTCAAGGCTGTTATTAAGTTTGTCACCGTCGCGATGGTGGATATGTTCGCGCCGTGTCAGCGGGCGGTCCAAGGACTGCTCCATGACGTAACGGTGAAGATAGTAACGCTGGCTGTTGATCGTTATATCGATATAGCCGTTGTGAGAGACGCTACCCGCTCCCGCTGCCCGCCGGACGGTTTTCGTCGGGTCTCCGTATTTATACCAGCGCTTCCAGTGTTTTATGCACCACCCTCGTGCACATACGGGGCTAGCACAATCTGCGATGGAGCACGCCATCTGACTAACCTAAACCATACTACGGGACGGGTCAAATGGCTGTATCAACCTTAGGGTTACCGCGCGGATTACCGTCGGATTCGTTGCTCGATCTGAATCCGGAAATGGAGTCGGGCGAAGTCGGCATCACCGGCCAGGCGGTAACGGTCGCCAACAGCAACGCGCGGGTGCGCTGGGCGAATCGCGAGATGACCAAGGCTGAGCCGCACGTGATGGCATGGCGGGAGCAGGCTGACGAAGCCTATCGCTTCCGCGACGGCCATCAGCTGAGCGACGAAGATTTACGCATCCTGAAAACGCAGCGGCGTCCCGACACGGCGATCAACGAAGTCCAGAAATTTATCAAGTTCGCCAGCGGCATCGAGCGGCGCACCCCCTGCGCGCTGATCTTTGCGTCACGCACGGTGGATGATCAGGAAGCGGCGACGAAGGGGGAGCTATGTCTAATTGGCGATACCCGCGTCCGCAGCGGTCGCATTCGCCGGAGCTTCGAGCGCCTGTATCAAGGCCCCATCGTTAATCTGAAATTCGCGAACGGCCAGAGTCTCTCCGGTACTCCGAATCATCCGATACTCACGGTAAGTGGATGGAAACCGCTTGGCGCGATTAAGGAAGGCGACTATCTCGTTGATGCACGACTCTTCGACCTCTTGGGACTTAACAATTATTTCGACCATGCTGAAGCCCGCATCGAAGATCGCGCACGTTCGTTCAAAACCGGAGATGCTGCCCTTCGCGTTGCTACGGTTCCCGACGATTTCCACGGCGACGGAGCCTATAGCGATGTCCACGTTGTACGGACCGATAGCGCGCTCGGTAATCCCGGGATAGCCCCGATTGCTAAGTCGGCCATAAACGAAATCGTGAGCCATTCCCGACTTGGGCTTGCGGCGGGACTGATAGATCGCGCGCTGCTGCGGGTCGTTGATTGGACTGGTCGATTTGCCGTTCGCGAAAGAAAGCAATTTGGCCTGACTACGAGTGCGCAACTTATAGCCCGCATCGCGAAGCTTATCGTAAATCAGCCGGTGGCCTACGCCACAGCGGGCGGCGATTTCGTAGGTGGTCAACCCCTGTTCGTAGAGCCGCCAAATACTGCTAGCGGCGAGGCCCTTACTGCGGCGTCGCCCCTCTTGATACCGCGCGCATCCGCCGCCGCGCATCGTGTAGCCCGCCTGCTTGAGGCGGTACTGTACGGCGGAACTAACCAGCCCAACCATAACGCCGATAGTCGGAGTCGAGAGCTTCTCGCGGAAATAGAGTCCGGCCAGATAGTCCGTCGTGATCGCGGAGCCGTGCTTCCCGCAGTGCGTGTGACCGAGGCGACATGTGTGCATCAAACTATTCCTGTTTTCAATCTGGAGACCAGCGAGGGTTTCTATACCGCCAACGGCATTATAGCACACAACTGCACCAAATTCGCTGAGTGGTTCGTGGACCGCTCGGCCGGCACCTATGAGCGCTCGGCCGCGTTCGAGGACAAGTTGGTAGGCGGTCTGGGCTGGGTGGATATCGGCATCACCCGCGCCTCGAATCCGCAAGGCGACCCGCGTTATCGTCGGACACCCCCGGAGCAGATGTGGTGGCCGGAGACTGACGCGATGAATTTCGGTCTCGATCAGCCTGGCGGGGGGCCGCGCTGGCTCGCCCGTGAATCCTTCATGGATGTGGACGAGGCGATTCGCAAATGGCCCGACGAGGGCATGTTTATCCGCGCGGCAGCGGGAGGAGCGGCTAACGAGGATCAGATCCCCGACTTCGGCCGCGGCGCGGGGCGCCCGATCAATTATGTGGTGCCGTGGATTATGACGGAACCGCTCAACAAGAATGGCGGCGGTTCATCGGGGAAGCCGGGCAAGGTGCCAATCACCGAATTCCAGTTCTACGATACGGAGGACGGCTACTACTTTTTCGACCCACTCGAACAGAACGATACGTGGCTGAACGAGGCCGACTTCCGCAAGTATCGGTCGCGGCTGAAGGCGCTTTACCATCAGGCGATCACCGACTTCGATCAGCAGGACAAGCGCGTTTACAAGCGGATGTTTATGCTCCAGCGCCGCATCTTGCTGGGCGACGAGACCAAGCTGGTCACGCAGTCGGGTGGCTTTACGTGGAACGTGATGACCGGCACGTGGGACCGCAAGGACAAGGTGTTCTACGGGCTGCTGCGGGCGTTGATGGCGCCGCAGCGTTACGCGAACGCGATGTTCCGGCAGGTGCTGGAGATCATGGGGGCGTCGACGAAGGGCGGCTATTTGGCGGAGACCGGCGCGATTACGCTCGCCCAGAAGCGCGATATCGAGGAGACCGGCGCGCGCGCGGGCAGCGTGAATATCGTGCAGGCCGGCGCGATTCAGGGTAATCGCATCTTGCCCAAGGCGATCCCGCAAATGCCGCAGGGCTCGTTGGCGGTGCTGTCGTTCTGTATCGATATGATGGAGAAGATCATAGGCCTCTCGACCTCGTTGCTGGGCACCGACCAGAGCAACACGCCGGGGGTCTCGTTACGCCGCCGTCTCACGCAGGGGATGGTGCTGCTGGCGGCCGAGTTCGATTCGCTCTCGCGCTTTCGCAAACGCGAGGGGGCGCTGATTTTCGACTTCATGAAGTTGATCGCCGACAACCGCGTGATTCGTATCGGCGGTGCGTTCGATGGTCAGGCGATCCGCATGACCAAGGACCCGTTCGCGATCGACTACGATATTGTGCTCGACGAGAACGATCAGGACCCGAATCTCCGCCAGTTCTATACCGATTCGATCCTGCAGATTGCGCCGATGCTGGTGCGCACCGGCAATTTCTTTCCCGAGCTGCTGGATTACGTCAATCTGCCGGTGCAGATCCGCCAGAAACTCAAGGAGGGGATGGCCTCGAGCGAGAAGCAGAAAGCCGAAATGGCGCAGGAGGGATTGGCGGCGGGCGGGCGCGGCAAGCCGCGCGGCAAGCAGGACGTGGAGAGCGACAATCTGCTCAAGACGGCGCGGTCGGTGGAGCATTTCGCCAAGGCCAAGGCGGTTATCACCAACTCGGCGAACAGCCGCAGTGCGTCGGAACGCGACGACCTTGCCGCGATTTTCGACCGGCTGCTAGCGGCGCACAAGGAAGACCGCGAGAATCGGCACGGCGATGCGAAGGTGAGTCTCGAGGCGCTGGGCAAGATGTTCGAGGGGATCAAGGCCGCGCAGGGGCTCGGTAATGGCTGATGGCGAACTGGATTATCATTCTGGGCGAGGAAGAACTGACCTCACTTGAAATCTGGCTGGCGTGAACGAACTCAGCACTAAAATCGCTTTGGTGGTGGACAACGGCAATTATCCGCACGTCGCGACCAAGCTGGCGGAATCGTTCGGCGGAGTGTTCTATTGGGTGCCGTGGATCACGAATGCCTATCCGTCGTCCACGCTCCGCAATATCGGCTGCGGCCTGCCGGGGGTCACGCGCACCTATTCCTGGCTTTCCGTGCTGAAGGAAGTTGATTTAGTGGTCTGCCCCGATGTGTATTCCTTCGATGTCGTCGAGCACTGTCGCGAACTGGGCAAGCCGGTGTGGGGTGCGGGGCGGGCGGAGATGCTGGAGTTGGAGCGCTGGAAGACCAAGCTGCTGCTGCGCGAACTCGACATGCCGGTGGTGCCGGCGATCTTGATCGAGGGCGTGGACGATCTGCGCGAGTATCTGGAAGATCCAGCCAACACTGACCGCTACATCAAAACCTCGATCACGCGCGGCGATTTCGAAACCTTCCATCACGTCAACTGGCATCTCACCGAGGACTGGCTGAAGGACCTGTCCCATCGGCTGGGGCCGCGCGACCAGCATATCGAGTTCGTCGTCGAGGAGCCGATCAGGGGTATCGAAATCGGCTACGACGGCTTCAATATCTTGGGGCAATTCCCGCACACGGCGAGTTATGGCTACGAGATCAAGGACGCCGGCTATATCGGCCGCGTCGCCCGCCAAGATGAACTGCCGGAAGCACTGCGCTCCACCAACAGCGCGATTGCGGGCGATCTCGGACGCCTGGGGTGTCGCGGTTTTTATTCTTCGGAAGTGCGTATCGGGGAAGATCGCACGGCCTACCTGATCGACCCGACGATGCGTTGCGGATCGCCGCCGTCCGAATCCTACATCGAACTTTTCACCAACTGGCCCGAAGTGATCTGGGCGGGCGCGCACGGGGAGCTGGTGGATCTCGAACCGGTAGCGAAGTTTTCCGCGCAGATTGTGCTCAAGTCGGACTGGCTGGTGCGCGAGAAGTTTCTGCCGGTGACGTTTCCCGCGGAGCTTGCGCCGTGGATCAAACTGCACGACGCCTGCAATATCGATGGGCAGTGGTACGTGGTGCCGGTGCCGACCTTCCTGCCCGGCACGATCTATCCTGAATTCGGTGCGGTGGTGGGACTAGGCGACACAGTGGAGGAAGCGATCGAAGCGGCAAAAGGGCGCGTCGAGCAGATCGAATGTCTCGAATTGCGCTGGTCGGAAGACGTCTTCGACGCCGCGATGAAAGCTATCGACGAAGGCCGCGAACTAGGCGTGGAGTTTTAATGGAATTTATCTCGTTCGGCGTGCCGGGTGATTCGCCGACGGCGCCGCCCAAGCAAATCTATATGACGATTCACGGCAGTGCCGACGAATTGCAGAATCTCTGTGCGGCGATCGAGCAGGCCTTGCATGGCGGGCCGAGTGTGATCGAGGCGCGCGCCACCAACGGCGCGCCGATCCGGCTGATGGTGGATCGGATCGGCCCGGCCTTAGCGGCGAATTAAGGAGAGCGACATGGCGGACGAAGCGGAAAAGCTTGATCTCGAAAAAATGGCGACGGCCGATGAGGCGGAGCTGAAGGTCGCGCTCGATAAGTTGAAGGCCGATTCGACCCCGGCGCCCGCTCCGGTCGATGACCCGATCACCGCATCGATTGAGGGTAAGCCCGAAGAGGTCAAGCCCAAAGAAGCGGTTGAGGCAAAACCGGCCGAAGCGAAGAAGCCGGAAGAGGTCAAGCCTGCTGTTGAGGAGCAGAAGCCAGACGGCACGGCGTGGAAGCTGCTCCGGCAGAAAGAGCGCGAACTGGCCGATCTGCGCAAGCAGATGGCGGAACGCGACAAGCCGGCGGCGGAGGTCAAGCCGAAGGAACCGACTTATGACGATGATCCGGCGGAATATCTGCGGCGCAAGTATGAAAACACAGACGCCGAGATCGCGCGGCTCAAGGCCAAGCAGACGCAGGACGAGTTTCTCGAAAATATCCGCAACCAGGAGCGCGACTTTCAAACCAAGCAGGCGGATTATCCCGAGGCGCTCAAGTATATCGAGACGGCGGAAGTCAACGAATGGCAAAAGACCGGGATGGCGGCGGCGGATATACGCGACCTGAAACTGTCCGTAGCCCGCTGTCGTTCCGGCGATACACGCTTCAAGGTGTACGCCGACCATCTGGAACGGATCGCGAGTCGTGCCGACGTGATGCAGCTCGCGGAGAAGCAGAATCAGGACCCCGAGGACGTGGCGGCGTTTCTGGTGACGCGCGATACCTATCTGACCTCACGGCGGCAACTGGTCTGGCGCGCCGCTGAGGCGACGGGGCAGAATCCCGCCGCGATCGCTTACGAATTGGCGAAGGGGCGCGGTTATCTGCAGACGCCTGCGGAAAAAGCGCAGACCGAAGCGGCGGAAGCCGCGCGCGCGCGCGTCCAGCAGGCCAGAGAGGTATCCAAGGCGGCGGAGAGCCTGAGTGACGTGGCAAGTGCGGAGAGTGCAGCGCCGGTCAAGGTGATACGGAATCGGAATCAGGTGCTGCAGCTCAACGATGATGAACTCGACGCGATGATCAAGAGCGGCACTTTTCGGGAGCTTCAGTAATGGACCAAATGGCGCAGGCGGCCTTTGTGGTGAAGGGTCCGTATAGAAGCAGCGACGGCTCCTTCCAATTCAACATCGTATTGCTGTTGCCCTCGGCGATTGTGGGTGGCGTGCCGGAAGTGATCGCGATGGCGGACGTGCGCGTGGACAACGCCAAGGTCTGCGGCGCGTTGGGGCAGGCGCTGCTGGCGGTGGCGCAGCAACTCCCGCCGGAGATCGAAAAGCCGGTGAGTCTGGTGTCGTGAAGCCGATTATCCAAATCCATCTCGGGGCGATGACGGAACAACAGATCGCGCGGCTCCGGGACGAGGGTTGGGAAGTGATGGTCTATCGCGGAGATACGCCACCGAAAATCGTTCTCCCACCCGAATCTAAGCGGCGCTCGACTTGGGCAAGCATGAACGGCGATACACAATGAGTATCAATCCGAGCGCCTACGGCGCGGTCGGGATGTACCCGATCCACGTCGAAAGCATCTGCATTTTCTGCAAGGAGAAGCTGAGCAAGAAGCACGGTTTGAATCAGAACCGCGATGGCGCGCCGATGGTGATGGGCTGGTTTATCGGCGGCACGGGACCGCGGTGCATCTGGTGTCACAAGCAGGCGTGGACCGATCGTGAATTCTGGCAGCGCACTGGTACGCGCGACCATCTGAGCGGCCAGTACAATTTGCGGGATGTGCGATGACCCGCTATTGACAAAGAATAAAAGTTGGTTCTACTTCTTAGAACAGACCGAGGCCCCCGCCCTGCGACAGTAACGGGGAGTCAACGCTGGTAAGACTCTAAAGCAGCAAGTGCGTTTGTTGGTTCGCATTCTCTAAAACCAAAGGTCGCGGCAGCCATAATGCCTGTTGCGTCATCCTCTCGGACGACAATCGAGCGGCACAAACTAATCTGCTTTCTCGCCTCAAGGAGGGCGGGAAAATGGGAGTTAGCCGCCAATGGCCGAAACCGTCGTAGCTGCGAATGATAGCGCAGCTGTCGTAATTTATTCTCGCCGCGTCTTTATACAGGCAATTCATACCCCAGTCCTCGCGAAGCTGATGGCTCCGGGGCTGAACGCTCGTGACCAGACCAGCATCGTGCAGTTGTTTGATGAGCCGCTGAAGGGTCCGGGCGACACCGTCAAATTTGATTTTCTCCCCAACTTGGTGGGTCCGGGCGTGATTGGTGATGCGCCGGTTTCCGGCCAGGAAACGCCGCTCACCTGGCAGACCACCAGCTTTGTGATCAACCAGCAACGTAACGCCGCGCTGATCGTCGGCAAGATGTCGCAGCAACGAATTCCGTGGTCGATGCGTGACGCGGCCTATGCGCAGCTCGCGAACTGGACCAAGACGATTATCGATGCGGGGCTGCTGAATCAGGCGGCCTGCAACACCAACCAGACCAACGTGGCCTATACCGGACTGAACACGCCGCCGACGCTCGACTCGTCGCATCAGCTGTTGTCCGGCGGCGCCGCCAACGAAGCGGCGCTGACTTCGACGCAGATCATGGACCTCGAACTGATCTCGGCGGCGGTCGCGAAGGCGCAGAGCACGCTGATTTTTCCGATCAAGCCGCCAGTGATCAAGGGCGTCGAAGTGGCAGGCATGTTGTTCATGCATCACACCCAAGTCCGCGATCTGAAGAACAATTTTCAGCCGGGCGAGTGGGGCAACATTTTCGGCATGGCGATGCAGGGCGGGCAGGTGACGGGTAATCCGATTTTCACCGGCGCGATCGGGGTTTACGAGAATGTCGTGATGCACGCTGACGCCAATGTGCCGTGGGGCACGTCGTCACAGAACCAGATGATGCTCGCCAACGGCACCCTAGTAGCGTCGCCGACGGTGCTTGGCACGACCTCGGTGGCACGCGCGGTGTTTATGGGCGCGCAGGCGCTGAGTATCGCGTTCGGCTCGGCGGATAACGTCGAGGGCCGGCCGCTGCGAGTGCGCTGGTACGAGGAGTTGCTGGACGCGGGAAATCAGTTGCGGGTGACCGGCGGTTTTATCTGGGGCTGCGCACAGCCGCAGGTGACGATCGGCGGCACGGCGCAAAACTACGCGACGATCGTCGTATCCACGTATGCGGCTCCATAAGGGAAGGAAGGACAAGCAGGTAAAAAGTTATGGCAACCGCACTCTTGGCCGACAACTATAACGACACCCCGTTTTTCATTCCGGGGATCATTGGCGCTTTTGTTCGTCCGTTTAAGTTCAACCTGACGAATACGTTGAGCGGGTTGGGCTTCGTGGTTAACGACACGGTGACGCTCTGCGACATTCCGCATAAGAGCGGCGCCGGCGGATCGTTGGTGCTGGGCTACAACGTCGAAATCCCGTCGCTCGATACCGGCACTGCTGTGCGACTCAGTCTCGGCGATACCAACGGCACGGCCGGGGCTTTCCAAGCGACGTTCTTTAGCGCCGTTGCCATCGGGATCAATGCGGCGGGCGTACTGAATCCGCTCATGGGTTTCAGCGGCACCACCGCGACGGCCCCGGTGCGCGGGGCAGTGCCGGTACAATACACCACGGCGACGGCGACGAGCGGGGTGGTCTCGTTCCAACTCAAGGTGACGACAGCGCCGACTACGGCAACCACGACCGGCGTGATCAAGGGCTATCTGCTGATGCAGCCGCTGGGCACCAGCTCGGTAACGTACTGATGGCGTTGATGCTGGATAAGCGCTCGGTGATGGCGCTGGAGCGGATCGCGGAGTCGCTGGAGTGGCTCGTCGCTCATCATAAAGCGGCCTATGGCGACATTCCCGACTCGGGGGCAACGCGCGCTCCCGCACCAGAGCCGTGCGCTAAGGAGGCCGACAATGGCGAAGGGGCCTGATTTTACCGGCTTCGGCGGATACGGCCCGTGGCCGGACAACGATGTGCAGAGCGGCGATAATCCGCCCTCTCCACACTATGGCGACGGCTATCGGAATCGCGCCCCCGGCGGGACGCATATCGAAGCGCCGACGGACTACTGGCTGGACTGCGCGATCTATCCCGAGCGGACGGATCCGGCGAGTGGGCGGGAGTCGTATGAACTGGAAGCGCGCGCTCGAGGCTTCAACCTGAGCGTGGGCAATGTCACCGGCCGCAAGCCGGGACCGGAGTAACACAATGGCTGATCTGAAACTGAAGTCTGGGACCGAGTACCTTCCAGCTTATAACTGGGAACCCGGCATGAACGACGACGTGATGTTGTCGGATCGGGCGGGCTATACGACCAGCGTCGAGATGCTGACCGGCGGCGCCCCGCACGAGTGGGATATGTTCGGCGGTCCCGAAGTCGGGAATCAGTATGACCTCGACCCGATGGGCGAGGAGCGCGGCATGACCACATTCTCGATGGACGACCCGAAGGCCAACGGGCATATCGGGATGATGGCGGCGGAAGGGGGCGCATCACGTGATGGCGGATCCCCGGCGATGACGGTGGGCGGCAAGTCCACGGATCTAGCGCCGCAGACCTATAATCGCGTCGGCCTGAAGCAGAAGGGGTAACGGTCATGGCGATGGTGCCTGAACCATTGGTCAAGCCGCTGGGCGGTGGTATGCCCACTGGTCCCGCGCAAGGGCCTACCGGACCTACCGGTCCTCCGACGATTCCGCAAGGGCCGTTGCAGCCTCCGGGTGGCGGCATGCAGCACAATCCGCCGCCTGCGCCGTTGCAACATCCGTTCAGCCCGATTGGACGACAGGCGGATCCGTACATGGGACCGGGGCGTTCCGCACACGGGCCGCAGGAGCCCTATGGCTATCAGGGATGGAGGCATAGGTAGATGGCGAGCAAACCCGATTTCAACCCCGATTATCCGATGCCCGAGAAGATCAATTCGCGGATGACTACCGGGACCGGTTTGGTGGACGCGATCGATAACCTCGATGGTGGTCTGGAGCAGATCGACGGCAGTGGTACGCAATCCGGCAGTCATCCGGCGAAAAGCCAAAGTAAGACGATGCGCTATTTCTAAGCGCGGGACCCATGAATGAATTGGGGCGACCTGAAGCAAACGATCCCGTTTCGACTGAACCGTCCGGATTTACCGGACGCGTTTGTCGAGGAGATGGCGTTCGAGCGGGTCGATTTTTACGCCCCACAGCTCTTCACACCCTCCGAGCAGACTGACGATTCGATAATCACGCAGCCGGGGCAGTATTTTTATCGGCTTCCGGCGGGCACCCAGAAAGTTACTTTCGTCCGGCTGTTGTACAACGGGGTCTGGATTCCGGTTCCGATCGCGGATTCCTACAACCAGCTTCTCGCGGTGGACGTGTTGCAGCCGCCGTTCACGTCGCTGCCGGTCTCGCTCTGCCGCGTGTACGGGAATCAGCTCCGCCTCTTCCCTACGCCGAATGCGCAGTATCCGGTTGAGCTGACGCTGCTCGGCACGATCGGAGCCCCGACGGTCGACACCGACGACACGAATTTCTGGGTGACGGACGGGCGGATGCTGCTGATCAATGCGACCTGCGCGGAGATTTGCGCGGAGTATCTGGATATCGCCGTTCCCAACTCACCACGGATCCAGATCTATCGCGCGAACGAGGCGGAAGCGCTGGAAAAGCTGATGCAGAACGTCCACGCGATGTCGCAACCCAGTTTGATGAGACAGCATTTGTGAATACGGAACTGGCGGCCAAGGTGATGGAGCTTTGTGCGCAGAAGGTGCGTCGGCCCGATTGGGTATTACTCGGCAAGGCAATTGCCGCCGAGATCGACCGCCATCCGCATGATAGCGCTGAATCGATTGCTGATGAGGTTATCGAGAATTGGGCCTCCAACCGCTGATCTTCGAGGACTACGCGCCGGATTTGGACCCGCTCAGTCCGGGGGCGTGCCAGGATATGGGCAACGTGTTTCCGGTGGAGAAGGGATTTCGTGTCCTCCCGGCGCTCGCCAAGCTGGCGGGACAGCTCCCCGCGACCTGCTTCGGCGCTTTCACAGCCGACCTGCTGGGGACGCCGACAATCGTGGCCGCGACCGTGGACGGGCTCTATCTCGATGTGAGTGGGACCTTTCAACCGCAGGTGACGGGGCTCATGAACACGCTGAATCGCTGGCGCTTTGCAGGCTACGGACAGGACATTATCGGGGTTGATGGGGTCGATGTGCCCTACTACTTCCGGCTCTCGAACGGGGTCTGGGCGGTACTGCCCGGAGCGCCGCCGGTGGCTGCGATCGTGGAAACTACCGACTGGGCGGTGATTCTGGTGCCGCCGAACAGCCAAGAAATTTGGAGCAACCTGTCCGATACCGCGTCGTGGACGCCGAACTTGGCGGCGCAGGTATATCGCATCGACCTGACCACCATTCCCGGAGTGATTACGGGAGCGCATCGGTCGCGCTCCTTGCTCGCGATCTACCGGCAGCAGGCGTTGCAGTGCGGGACCTTTGTCGGCGGCCAGATTGGCTGGGACTTCGGGCAGCCGGGCACGATCTCGTTGTCGGTCGGGGTGGCGGGCAACGAATGCGTAATCAACACCGGCGATTTTCACTACTTCGTGGGGCCGGACGATTTCTGGCAATTCGACGGCTACAACCTGAGTCGCGTGCCGAATCATTGCAAGGAATGGTTTTTCCGCGACCTGAATCAAAGCTTCGTCGCCAAGATCGCGGGGCGTTACGACGTGCTGCGCGACTTAGTGATCTGGCATTACCCCTCGACCGCATCAGGGGCGGGGGCGCTGGACAGCTATATCGGGTTTTATCAGCGCACAGGCAAGTGGTTTTTCGGCCGCCTGACGATCGACCTGCCGATGCCGACGCCGGTGCAGAATTCGCTGCATGCGACGACCACCCCGGACAGCGCAGTGATGTTGCCTGATCATAATCTTTACGTCTATGACGAGTTGAACGCGGTGCGGATCGTTTCCGGGACATTTATCACGTCGAACGACTTCGGTGATCGGCAATCGGTGTGGCAGACGCGCCGGATCCGTCCCGGCTTTACGTTGTATCCGACCCCCTCGGCGAGCGGTGCACCACCGGCGCGTGTGACGCCGCTGAATCAGATGACGCTGAATGGTGTTGCCCCGACGCCGGGAACGCAGGTCGCGATCAGTGATGATGGCTGGGCGAATTTACTCAATACCGCTCGTTTGCAAAGGTTCCGCTTGGATATGTACGGGATCGGCGAAGTGGCGGCGGGCGCCGTAGATCTTCTGCAAGGCGGGGAAGTTTAGATGTGCCTACCCTCCGCAAGCCTCAAGTACCAACTCCGGTCAACACCGGCAAGATCGCGAATTGGGCGGGTATTGCGCAGGCGTTTACGGGCAACGATACGTATTTGCGCTCGCTGGTACTTTATCTCCAGCAGTATTTGTATTCGATTTATCAGTTCGTGGTGCCGACTCAGTTTGCTCCCACGAATATCGATTTCTCCCTCTCCCCCTACGCTATCCAGTCCACCGACACCTTCATTGCGGCTAGTGCGGGGGCGGGGGCCGATACGGTCGTCAACTTACCGGCGGCCGTCGGCAGCGGACGGATCGTCATTGTGAAGAAGGTGGACGCGAACCCGCACAATATCGCGGTGACGCCCGTGGTGGTGACGGATGTGATCGATGGGGCGACGGGTCCGGACGCCATCACGATGCAGTGGGCGGCGGTCTCGTATATCGACTATCTGCAGGGCGCGTGGGGGAAATTCTGATGTCCTACAACCCTATCGCTCAAGGCTTATCCTCCGCGCCAAGTGGTACGGGCGGCGGTATCAGTATCGGCAGCTTGAGCGGGGTCAAGGACGGGGTGAATGCGACCTTTACGTTACCGGCGAAGCCGACTAACGGCGTGGTGATTTACAAGAACGGCATGATTCAGCATCCGGGGTCGGGGACCGACTATATCTACGACGGTAACGTGACGATCACGTTCGCGGCGGAGAACCTGCCGCAATCCGGCGACATGTTCGCGGTTCATCTGTTCTAATGGCTAAAACCGCAATCAACACACAGGATATCGCCGCCGCTGCGGTTACCGCGCCGAAGCTGGCGAACACGGCTGTCACGCCGGGTGCATACACCAACGCGAGCCTTACGGTTGATCAGCAGGGGCGGCTCACGGCGGCGAGTAGTGGGACTGGCCTGAGCGCATCCAACTTTGTCGATAACGAGGTTCCGGCGGGCACGATCAATGGCGCGAACGCGACCTTTACGTTAGCCAACACACCGGTCGCGGGAACCGAGCATCTCTTTAAGAATGGTCTGCGCCAGACGTCGGGCGCTGGCAATGACTACACGATCAGTGGTCTGACGATCACGTTTCTATCGGGCAATATTCCGCAGACCGGCGACGCTCTGATCTGCGATTACAGGAAGTAAAGATGGCACAGACACTGATCACCGCCGCCAATATCGCGGGCAACTTACCCGTACAGGAACTGACGCTGGAGGATCTGCTCGCGCGCAACAATATGCTGCTGCTAGCGATTCTGAAGACGCTCGGCGAGATGGGCAAGGGCTACGTCGATCCGGCGGAAGTGCTCGACGAACTCGCTAATCTACCCAGCGCGTAGGAAACCGCATGCCAACACCTATCCAATTACAAGTCGGTGAGCAGCTCAGTCTCGCGTCGAATACGCTGGTGGTCTCGCGCGCCGGCGCCAACGCCGAATCGGTCGTGCAGGAGCTGCACGGACGTTATTACGAGACCGTTTATCGCGGGCACATGTTTTCGGCCGCGAATCAGGCGGCGCAGGCCGTCTCGGTAGCGCTGACGACCACCTACACTGGGCTCGCGCTCTACAATCCGCCAAACTCGGGCTTCAACCTGGTCCCGAACAAGGTCAAGTTTGCGCTCTCCGCTGCGCCCGCTGCGGTGGCGACGATCGGGCTGATTCAGGGCTTTTCAGCGACCGGCGGAGTGACCGCGCAAACGACTCCGCTGACGGTAATCAATAACAAAATCGGCAGTGCGAAAGGCGTGGGTATCGCGCTCTCCGCAGCGACGATCGTCACACCGACTTGGATGTTTGAATTGGCGGACGGCTTCACCGCGCTCTCGCTGCCCGCGCCGTCGCCACCCTACGACTTAGAAGGCGCGATTGTGATTGCGCCCGGCGGCTTTCTCGCGATTGGCGCATTGACGGCGATTACCGGGCTCGGTGCGATTTTCTGGGAGGAAGTGCCGGTCTGATGGAACTGACGCCCACGATCAACGGCAAGGTCCAGACCGCTAGGCCGGCGGAATTCTCGCTGCTGCTCGCCGACCGTGACGCTGTGCGGGTGCTGTGGCCGACGCTGATCCTGCCGGGTCTGAAAGTGCTCAAGCGGAAAGACCCCGATTCGGGTTTTTGGCAGCCGGAGCATGTGCGGCAGTCGATTGAGGCGGGACTCGCCGGGCGGATGTTCTGCGAATGCCATATCGTGGTGCCGAAATCCGAGGGCCGCGCCGTGGGCTTTATGGTGCTGAAGGCGTATCCCGACGAATTTATCCAAGTGCCGGTGGCGCTGTTTGTCTGGATTGCGTACTGCACCAGCTGGCAGGCGACGGACTATTTGCTGAAGCACGAAGTGCTCGACAAGCGCGCGCGTGAGATGGGCTTCCGCTACGTCGATGGGCTGAGTTCACGGATCAAGCCGTGGGGGCGGCGCCTCGGGAAGCACGGCTACCGGGAGCATCAAGTGCTGTTTAGAAAGGATGTGGTCTAGATGGGTTCCGGGGGCGGCAGCGGTTCCAGCACCTCGAAGACAACGACGGGGCCGCCGGCCTGGCTGACGCCGTACGCCAAGCTGTTTCTGGGGGAGGAAGCAAGTCAGATTTTCCCCGGCGTGAGTCTGCCGGGAATTGGCGGTCTCGGGATCAAGGGTGGCGCCGGGGGTGGCGGCTATCCCGGTATTGCCGGGATGCCGGCCGGATTGAATCAGCAAGTGGCGGGCTTCTCGCCGGATCAGACCAATGCGATGCAGATGGGCGAGAACGTCAGCGGGGCGGCGCAGAGTCTCGCGAATCTCGGCGCCGGGACGCAGGGAATGTACGCGGCGGGCGGGATGATGGGGCCGAATCCCTATCTGAATCAGTATTACAACCAGGCCGCGAATCAGGACATGCAGAACTACATGCTCAGCACGCAGCCCGCGTTACAGGCGCAGTTCCAGCGGGCGGGGGCGATGGATTCGTCGGGCTTCAACGAGGCGCAGGGCCTCTCGCAGTACGGATTGGGGCAGAGTCTCGCGACCTTGGGCGCAAATATTTATGAGCCGGCCTATCAGTTCGAGAGCGGCCAGATGCTCAATGCGGCGCAGGGGATGCCGGGCGCGATTCAGGGGCTCTATGCACCGGGACAGAACCTTTACAACATCGGGGCGGCGCAACAACAGCAGCAGCAGAATCAGTACAACGTGGCGACCCAGAACGCGCAGCAGCAGGCGAATTGGCCGTTCAACATGTTGTCGCAGATGGGGGGAGCCCTTGGTCAAGCCGGGATGGGTGCGGGGAATACGATCTCGACGGGGCCGCCCGCGCAAAGTGGAGGGAAGTAGATGAGCGGGACCATGCAGAAATACGTGATGCCCGCGATGCAGATGCTCGGTGGCGCCGGTGCGACCGCGATGGGTGCGCCGGAAATCGGTATTCCGCTGATGATGGGCGGGGGCGGTCAGCTGCTGGCCGGGGGTGCGGCGGGTGGGAGTCGGGGGCAGGCGATGGGTGGCGGCCTTGGGAGCATGCTGGGCGGTCTCGGCGGGATGATGGGCATGGGCGGTCCGGCGGGGGGCGGCGGTGGCATGCCGGCGGGATTCGCGGCACCCGGAGCTATGGGCACGCCGTCGATGGGCACGATCGGGGCGGCACTGCAGGGTAATCCGGCGCTGGCGGGAATCAATCCCGGACAGGTAACGGGGGTCTCCGGAGGACCTCCGGCGGGTGGTCCGGCCGCTTCCGCGGCGCCAGCGGGTCCCGGCGGCGGTTCGATGCCGTCGTGGTCAGGTGCGGGTGATGTGGGGTCGGCCTATCTGAACTACGTGAATCAGAAGAAACTCGAAGCGCAGCGGCAGAAGACCGCCTATGCCCCGGCGCATTCCAGCGCGGGCGGCGCACCGCCGCAGTTCAGTCAACTCCCGCAACTCCAATTCGCGATGCCGCAGTATTGACGATGGCGGACGATTCGACACAGCAACAGCCGCAATCCGGCGGGATCCTGTCAGGGATAGCTTCGGGTATCGGGAAGGCTCTCCCTTATGCGCTTCCAGCCGCGATGGGAGCGGCGATGGGCGGTGGGATGGGCGCGGGGGCGGGACTCGCGATGGCAGCGGGCGGTAACGAAGAGGCGCAAGCTAAGCAGTCCGAACTCGCGCTGAAATGGCAGGAATTCGGCATCGAGAAGCAGAAGATGCAACTCGCCATGCGCGACGATGCGGAGTGGCAGAACTATACCGAAGAACTCCCCGCCGATGAGCGGGCTATCGCGCGCAAGGACCCGCAAGGCTATTCGACGAATTACATCGCGGCGAGGCAGTGGGGGCACACTATTTCGACGTTGAAGGGTGACCCGCAGTTTGCCGCGTCGATCGGAATCAAAGACCCGAAGATCATCGATGATATCGCCGCGCTCGATCCGAAGCACGGTGAACAGGTGTTCACCAAGTATCTCGAAGCTTCGCAGAGCGGAAAGTATCCCGGCGGCGTGCATGGCCCTTACGAGGACGGGAAGGGCGGTTACTACATGATGGGGTTGGGGATGAGCGGTGAGACCACGCAGATTCCCGTGGGCAAACCCGCGCAGATGATTCTAGGTGAGCAGCGCGTCGGCATCGCGCAGCAGCAGGCCGACACGGCGGCACAGGCCAAGCAGCAGGCGGCCGCAGATTCGCTCGACAAGTATCAGAAGCTTCATCCGCTGCCGTTCGGGGTGTCGATGATCAACCGCGACATGCGCGAATGGAAAACGGGGGCGCGCGCCTGGCTGAAAGGCCAAGGAGCTACCGCTTCGGATATTGATGCGACGCTCTCGGCGATTCCTGACAATGCACCGAAGGGCAGCAAAACGAAAACGGAAGAGAGCGCTTCCAGCAGCGGTGCATCTGAGGTGTCCCCGCCGAAAGGTTACGTGGTCAGTAAGACACGCGGCCCCAAGGGCGAGGCACTCTATGAAAACCCGCTGGCTCCGGCCAGCAAGCGGTATTGGTCGGCCGATTGATGGGCTTTTTGAGCACAGACGCCGTGACGGCCAGCAACGCTCCCGCAGAAAGCGGTGGCGGGCGATTCATTCACGCCAAAGAGGTCATTCCGGCGGGCGTTCCGACGGCAGAGCAGGAAGCATTGCAATCCCCGACCTTCGCCGATCCGATCGGCACGATGGCGAAGCATCCTTATATCACAGCGGGCGTACTGGGCGCGGCACTGGGGCCGGAGGCATTAGCTGCGGTGCCTGGAGCAGGTACCGCACTGGGTGGGGCAGCGCTGGGCGCCGGCGAGCAGATGGCCTATCAGAAGATCGCCGAGGAAGGGCAGAAGCTGGCGGGCCCGGAGCATCCCTATCTCGGGTTGATACCAGGCTTAATCGCACCATCGCTGGTGGGCGGCGCCACGCACTATCTCAGCAGCGTACCGAAGGCGTCGGTCACTGCCGCTCGGGATGCCGCTGAGGCGGCCGAGCAGAGTGTTTACGAGAAGGCACCGAAGCAGCTTTACGACTACGGTCAGAAAGTACAGGCCGCGACGGAGAAAGAAACCGGCGCAATCAAGACCCTCGGCGAGAAAGGTGCGTCTGCGGTCGAGAAGGTCCAGAAGCAAGCGACTGAGGCGATGGCCCCGGAACTGGCGCAGCGCGAGTTGGAGAAGTTCACGGGCCGCACGCCCGAAGATACGGCGGCGGCACGTACAGCAGATCCGCAGGAATTCGCCGCAAGGCGCGCGCGAATGCGGCAAGTCGTGATGGGGCCGGCGAGTCGAGTCGGCGACGAATTGGGGCAGGAATTCCAGGCTGCCACCGAAGGCAAGCTCGGCAACGAAGCGCAGATCGGTCACGTCGAAAAGGCGGTGGCCTCTGAGCAGAAATGGCTCACGGACCACAACAGCGAACTGGCGAAGCCGGTCCGCGACCTGATTGCCGAAATGCCGGTGGGGGAAGTGGATAGCGCGCTCGAAGCGCAAGTCCCGGAGTTACTCCGCGGCAAGGGTCCCAAAGAGGCACAGGCGCGGTTCACGGGAATCCTGAAGGAATGGGACACCAAGAATCCGGGCGCCAAGATGGAGTCGGACGATCTGAAGGGGATGGCAGTGCGGGCGATGGGGGGCAAGACCAATGCAAAGCCGACGGTCGGGCAACTGCTCGGCTGGCGCACCGCAGCGACCAAGCTGGTGGGCGCTACCGCCGATCATAATCAGGTGGTGGCGCTCGAACTACGCGACGCGCTGGATAAGTCGTTGATGGATTCCGGCGTGGAAATCTCGCCCGCGCTGCGCGAGCGGTGGGGCGGCTACAAGGCGACCTTTAATTCCAAGTTTCGCCATCAGGTGGCAACGGCCGCCGACCCTGTGCAGTACGGCAAGGCGCTCTTCGAGCAGCCGCAACGCGGATTGCAGGTCTGGAAGGCGGCTACCCCCGACGAGCAGGGCCATCTGCGGCAGCTCTTCGGCGATTACGTCAACGCCAACAAACTCAAGCCGTTGCAACTGGGCAAGCGGGTCGATCCTGCGGTGATGAAGCAGATGTTCGGCGATTCGCCCTACGCGCAGATCAAGCCGTGGCTGGAGACGGAGCCGAAGGCGGTGGCGTGGCAGCATTTCCGGCAGACCGACCCGCAGGCTGAGGCATTGGTCAAGCAGGGCGCGCAACGGGAGCTGGAGAATATTACGACGGAGAAAGCCGGGGCGCTGCGCAAGGCCGGAATCGAGCTGGCGGAAAAGATGGGAGTGGCAGGCCGCGGCAAGCTCGGGCGGATTCTCGCGCAGAAAGACCCGGTAGCAGCCGCTAAGATTGTCGAGCAGGAATTTCCGTTCTCGCCCGAACAGGCGCAGCAACTCTATCGGCAGGCGCAAGCGCAACCGGCGCGGCAGTCGCTGACCTCGTTTCGTGAGGGCAAGCAGCTCGAAAAGGGACTCGATATTAACCGCGCGCGTGAGGATGCGGCGGTCGGTGCGCTGATGAAAGGTGGGTCGAACGTACTGCTGAACAGTCTCAAGCGGCGGCTCTTCGCGTGGCATCTGCCGATGCTGATGGGCGGCGCGTTGATGGGGCATGTGGCGGGTTATCAGACCGGCATCTCGGGGATGATCGTCGGCATGATGGGGGCGGAGAGTCTCCGCAAATTACTGCAACCGTCACTCGCCACGCCTGAGGCGGCGACGGCGTACTGGCGTTCGATTGCGCTGGCGCCGAACAAGCTCAATGCGGGCGCTCACGGCGCGCAGCTGGCGCGCGGGATGGTCGCGGCGGCCTTGGCGCACGGGCAGGGACAGGACGAGGAAGAGCAATGAAGAAGTGGACGCGGTTTATCGTGCTCGCGATCGTGCTGGGGCTGGTGGCGGCGGCTCTGGTGCGTGCGCAGACCAGCAACGGCTACACCTGTGTGACGACTTCGGTCGCGTCGGCGTCGAGTCCGGTAGCGATTATGACCCCGGGACGCCTGACGACGTGGACGTTCCATACGCGGAGTGGCGCGGCAGTGTCGGCACTGATTTTTCCCTACGTCGGGAATACGGTGCCGGCGGCAACGCCTTCACCGGCGGGCGTAATGGAAGTGGCGGCCGGGTCGTATCTCTTTGACGGGATCACCTGCAGTGAGCCGACCTGCAAAGACGCGTTGGGGCAGGGCTTTGCTGCCGTTCTGGCCAGTGGTGTCACAGCCGTTACTGTTGACGCGTGTGCGAGATAGCTAATGCGACCGATCACGGAAGCGCAATTTCACGATAGGTATACGCCGGAGCCGAACACTGGATGCTGGTTGTGGACTAGGCATCTGACGGATCGCGGCTACGGTGCGCAGAAATATCGTATGCGTGAATGGCGCGCCCATCGCTTGATGTGGTTATTCACGCACGGCGGGCTTACTGATGAGCAGCAGGTACTGCATACGTGCGATACGCGTTCTTGTGTGAATCCCGACCATCTATTCCTTGGCACGGTAGCGGACAACATGGAGGACCGCCGCCGTAAGGGACGTAATCTTTTATTCTCTGGTGAGAATTGCGGGAATCATCTGTTGAACGAAGTACAGGTTCGCGAGATTCGGCAAAGGTATGCTGGGGGCTGTGCGACCAAGTCGGCGCTATCTCGTTCGTATGGTGTGAGTGTTCGGGCAGTGGCGGACCTACTGAGTGGCAGGACATGGAAACACACAGAATAAACAGTAAGGAGATTTCGATGAAACGATATTTGACTTTGTTTTTGGTGCTGGCGGCCTTTGTGCTGCCGCGAAGTGCGAAGGCGGATCAACCACCGTTCGCGATGATCTCAGTAGCGTGTCTGACCTCACCCGACTTTGGCGGGATGCCGTTCTGCTTCGATACGGCGACGCATCTGTTTTACTACTGGTCGGGGACCGCTTTTGTTGCGTCACCGGGGGGCAACTTTGATTCGACCGCACCTGGTCCGATCGGCGGCACAACGCCATCGACGGGGGCCTTTACGACCGTGACCGGCACTACGATCACGGCGACGACTGGATTTGTCGCCTCGGCGGCGCAGACCGATAAGGCGCTCAACGTCTCGAATGGCGGGCATATCTCGAATCCGCTCGGCAGCGGGACCCTCCCAACCGTGGGCACGGGAACCGTAGCGGCGGGCGGCACAGATACCGCGATGCGTGTGAGTGGCGGGACGAGTCCGGTGACCGTGACTTTTCATACAGCGTTTGCGGTGGCGCCGGTCTGTGTATGTTCGAACGGCACGACCGCGGCCGATGGCTGCAAGACTTCCGCAGAAGGCACAGGCTCGGTCGTGGTCACCACGGCGGGCACGGATACCTTCTCACTACTCTGCATAGGTAAATAAATGGCTTCTTATACAGATCAAGCCGAACAGATGGGCCAGGACGCGCTCGACACCGCGAAGTCCGTCGGGAGTAAGGCGGCGAATGTCGTCAAGAATCTCACCGGCGTGGGTGAAGTCGGGAAGATCCGTGACTACCTCAGCGGGGGCAGCGGAGGTGGGAGCGGCGAGGGCATGACGCAAGCGCCCGCGATGCGTCATCGGGGGATGAACTACTACCGTGAGGATGACGGGAAATAGATGAAGCGAAGGGGGGCAGCGTTAGGGCTTCTGTTTCTTCTGTGCCTCAGCGCGTCGCGTGCGGGCGCGCTGACCTGTCCGGCGGCGGTGACGGGAACGAGTCCCGCGGCAACGTCGTGCTGGCCGCTCCAGGAAACAAGTGGCACCGCGATCACGGACACGATCGACGCGAATAGCGGGACGATCTCCGGCGGCTACACGCTGAATCAGAACGGCGCGATCGCTTGCAGCAATGCGAGCGGAACCGGCTGCTCGATCACGACCCCGACGCAGTACAGCAATCCGCAACCTGCCACCCTCTACGTTGATTTCGCGGGGACCTCCGGCGGCATTGCGCAACTCGCCGCGACCTCTGTGCAAACCGCAAACGCCTACTACGTGTTGTTTCTCGACACGCACGGCAAGCTGAATTTCGGGGTCAACAACTTCGGTGCGACTGACGTGCTCCAATCGCCAATCGCCTATGCGGACGGCAACGAGCATAAGGCGGTAGTCAGTATCGGCGCGGCCGGTATGAAGCTTTACGTGGACGGGGCGCTGGTGGCGAGCCGCAACGTGACACTCGCGAATTTCGTTAACGGCAAGTGGTTTTTCGGCGGGATCAATACGGCGAACTGGCCGCTGACCCCGAGCGAGTCCTACTTCAATGGGTCGCTCTACACCTTCGCGGCATGGACCGGCACGCAGCTGACGGATGCGCAGGGGATTACGCTGACGGGCGGTAATCCCGCCGCGATCACGAACAGCTATTGCAGCTTTGCGAATCAACTTGCGTCGTTGAATCCGGCGACGGCGCAAGCCTTTGCCAATTCGAAGCTGACCTTCAAGACGACGGCGTTGCAACTGCCCGGCGGCGGATCGAATCTGCCGATTGCGGGATCGACGCTGGTCTGTACGACGGATGCGACCGGGACGATTCAGGCCGGCTGCCAAGTGCAGCAGGGCGCGCACGTCAACCTGAGTGTCGGTAACGGGCCGCCGATTCCCTTGGTGATTCCCTTTTCAAGCAGCTGCGACTTGACGGCGATCATGCTCTCGCAGACCGATCCACCCGAAGTGGTGAGCGCGGTCGCGGTAGCAGGCCCGCTGTTCGCGGGGACGACGGTGACGAATCCACCGGCGGGCACGATCGGGACGGCGACGATTACCGCACCAGCGGCCTTTTCGCAGACGCAGGCCAGTGCTGCGACGGTGAATATCGGGCTCAACGGCAATGTGCAGCAGGTGATTCTGGGCGGGAATGCCGTGGCGATCAGCCTGACCAACTTCGCCAGCGGCGCGAATTTCATAATCGATACGACGGAAGATGGCACCGGGGGACGGACAACCCCGGTCTTTTCGGTCCCTGGTGGCTGGACGCTGACGTGGCCGGGGGCCGGGAGTCAGCCTGCGCTGCCGAGCACGACCGCGAATGCGCACAATATCTGGCAATTCGCAGCGGTCAACTCGACCACGCTCGCGGGCAATATCTCGTCATTGAGTCTTGGAACGTTTCCGCTGAGCGCGACCGCCAATTTCAACAATTACAGCGGGATCAATATCAACACGCTCCAGATGGGGACCTACACATCGCCGACGCCGACCGCAGTGGGGACCTGCTCGGGGACGTGCGCGACGACTTACACCTACGAATTAGTCTGCAACGGCGATGCCTCGACGCATACGGTGCCAGGGGGGACGGTGACGGCGACGAATGCGGCAGCGCTATCGGTTGGTAATCACAACTTAGTTTCGTGGACCGCCGGCACCGGCTGCTACGGCGGCTATGGGGTCTACGGTCGGATTGGCGGGGCGCTCGGTCTGCTCGCGACCTGCACCGGCACAAGCGGCAACTGTACTGCGACCTCGTATAACGACGACGGGAGCGCAGGAGTGGGAGCCGCACCACCGACGACGAGCACGATGGCGGCGGTGATCGGCGATATCATCGGCAATACGCGCACGCTGACGACGCTGGGTGATTTACTCTACGAGAACGGCACGCCCGCGAATGCGCGGCTGGCTGGAAACACAACGCAACTAGCGACACCCTCGGTGCCGGTCATCACGAATGTCGGCACCACAGGCGCGACGACCTACACCTATTTTCTGGTCTGCAACGATGCGTTCGGCGGCAAGACGTTAGCGTCATCGAGCGGCGCGACGACCACCGGCAACGCGACGCTGAACTCGACTAACTACAACGTCGTCACGTTCCCGACCGAACTGGGATGCGTCTCGTTCGACGTGCTCAAAGTGGACACCGCACATAGTGTCTCGCTGGCGAACACGACAGGCTTCTACAACGATCAAGGGGCTGCGAGCAGCGCGTACACAGCGCCGGTCGCGAACACCACGGCGATCAAGGAATTCCTGGCGAGCACGCCGAGCACCGCGAATGTCGCGCAGGCTCCGGCGTGGAGCTTGTTGGCGGCGTCGCAAGTGCCAGGCTTCGATGGAGTGACGGTGACGGGAATCCCGGTCGCGAATCAGCTTCCCTTTGCGTCGAGCGCTACCGCAGCGACATGGCAGTCGCTCCCCACCTTACAGCCGCATGGGCAGCAACTATTCACGTCGAGTGGGACCTTTACCGTTCCAACCAATGTCTATGCCGTGATGTTTCAAGTATGGGGCAGTGGCGGTGGTGGGGGCGGCTTTGGCAGCACTCCTGTTAACGGCGGCTCGGGCGGTACAACTACCGTTACTGGTGCGGGCATTGGCGGGAACAACTTAAGCCCGTCGGCCGGCGGCGCCGGAGTAAGCATCGCGTCGGGTTTGGCGCAATGCTCTAACAGTGGTGGTAGTGGCGGGTTACATGGGACGGTGGCCATTGCTGGCGGTCCCGGAATGTCAGGAGGGTTCAACTGTGGTGGCGCGCCCGCATTTAGCCCAAGCTGTGGCGGTGGATTCGCCGGCAACGGCGGCAACGGTGGCGGGAGCAGTCCATATCTAAACACTACAGGGGCTTGTGGTGGCGGCGGCGGTGGCTACGTGGAAAACATCGCCGCGACCACCCCTACCAGTACGTTCACCGTGACCATTAACGCTGGCGGGACAGCCGGTACTGGAGGAACTCAGAACGGCAGCGGCGGGGAAGATGGCGCGGTGCTGGCGACGTGGTGATTACGCACTATCACTGTTGATAGCAGCCGTAGAGTTGGCCCTTGAAGGCGAAGAGGTATTGGTGAAAGTTCTCTGCCGTGAACTGGCAGTCATCGGCGGAAGCGAATGATGGCGATGTATAGACGAATGGATGGGCGTTGGTACGACCGTCCTTGTTGACGGGTGAGACGAAGATGAAGAACCAGCCGAACAAAACAGGAACGAAACGTTTCATGGAAATCTCCCTTAGTGCAGTGAGTCTTCGTTAAGATGTTGCATCCCGGCGCAGAGCAGTCCGATACCCCATCCCACGATCAGCGCTTCCGTGGGCACGAAGGGCGTTGGGGGATAGAAGTAGAGTCCTGCGACGAGCAGCAGGCCGAACCAGTTCCACATGTTACTTCGCCTTCGCCTTTTTGGGGGTGTTCCAGTTCTCAGATTTGCAGCGTGGGCATTGGACGGGTCGCCGCGTTCGCGAGAGCCACACCTTACCGCAGCGTTCACAAGTACATTCCGCTCCAGCCAGCCGCTTAATTGCCATATGATGATAATAAGGAAGAGTCGCTAGGAAGTCAAGCATGAAAAACATTCTGAGGCTGAGCGGCCTCCTTCTGGTCTTCGCGGTGTGCACGGGGATGGGCGGCAACACCGGGATCCCGACCAGCGGTGCGGGCAGCGGCACGGTGACCAGCGTGAGCGGCGCTTTGGGGCTGACCGTTACGAATCCGACGACCACACCGGCGGTCTCGTTGCCGACGGGCACTGCGGCGCAAGTGATGCTGATGAATGCCGGGGCGACGGCGTGGGTGGCGGTAACGATGAGCGGGGATGCCACGATCGGCTCGACCGGGGTAGTCGCGGTCAACTCGGTGCAGAGCGGCGCGACGGGGACCTCGCCGGCGGCGGGTGATAGCAGCACGAAGCTTTCGACGACCGCCTTTGTCGCGAATGCGGTGGCGGCGCTGAATCCGGCGCTCTCGGCGCTCTATGCGACGACGACGGTGCTGCCGTTCACACCGGCGTATCTGAACGGCGCGGCGGGCGTGGGCGCAACGCTGATCTCGACCAGCTTCGGGGCGTTGACAGTCGATGGAATCACCGCGGCGGTGGGCGACTATGTATTGGTCAAGAATCAGGCGGCACCGGCGCAACAGGGACTTTACACCGTTACGGCAACGGGCGGTGGCGCGGCGTTTTATACGCTGACGCGCGCGCTCGACTACGACACGGCGAGCGATATTCTGATCGGTACCGTGATCGCGGTTGGTACCGGCACGACCAACGGCGGCACGAGCTGGCGCCAGACCACGGCCGTCGCGACAGTCGGGACTGACGCGATCTCTTATGCGCAATTCACCTATCCGCTGGCGAAGACTTTGAACACACTAACTGCGCCCGATGCGGGGACGCGTACGGCGACCTCGGGGCGCTATTTCAAGGGCGACGGCACGAACTGGAATACGTCGTCCGGCTCGGCTTCGGGGACGGGTGCGTGTGGCGCCAGCACCTGGGCGAGTACGCTGAACAGCGATGCAGCGCCGACCTGCACGCAGCCCAATTACACGGATATCGCCGGGACGCAGCCGGTCGATCTGCTGTTCGGCATCAGCGGCACGCCGACCGCGAGTCAGATCCTGCCGTCAGCCTGCACGCGTACACTAACCTTTCCCGCCGATTTCACTGCGGCGAACGGTGCGGCAACCTCGGTGGCGAGTTGCGGCACGAATCCGTCAGAGACCGACGATTACTTGGTGAAGGTCGCGGGTACGCAGATCGGCGATGTGAGTCTCAGCACGAGCTGCGTCGCGACCCTGACGACGGTGAGCCATGTGGCCAAGACCTGCACGGCGACGCAGCGGATCGAAGTGGACGCGCCGGCGACGGTGAGCGGGGCCAATATCGCGATCGTAATCTCGGGCACGCGCTGATGAAGACGCTGCTCCGTGCGCTCTTGCTGGTCGCGTTGTGGTGCCCGCCGAGTTGGGCTTATGTGCTGACGCGGGGCGCTTCGACCGGGATCTTTACCGCCAGCGTCAGCAGTCTGGTGGTCAACGTGCCTGCCGGCACAACCAATGGCGATTTGATGCTGCTGACCTGCGGCACGGATTCGTCACACACGATCACGACGCCGACCGGGTGGTCGGCGGTGGGCAGCAACAGCACCAATATTTTATGGAAGACCTTCTCGCGCACGGCGAGCTCGGAACCGGCCTCTTACACCGTCACGTTCTCCGGCTCGGTATCGTTTCCGTCCTGCCAGATGGCATCGTTCTATGACAACGCGGCGAATGCTTTGAGCGTCGATGCGTCAGGGTTTTCCGGCCCGGCGAGTGCGACCTCCGCTGCGGCTGCGACCTGCTCCCCGACGCAGAACTTCGACGCAGTAATTATCCAGCTCGAAAAAGGCAGCGGCACCGACGTCGTGATTCCGGTGGCATGGACGGAAGATTCACAGTCGATCAATCAGGCGAAGACGACCAACAATCTGGTAGGGGCGTTTCTCCAGTTAGGTGCCACGCAATCCTATACCAATCCTACTTGGCTAAGCGCCGGATCCGCGGCGACGTGGGAGACTTCGGCGGTGTGCGTCAAGGGTGCCACCGCGGCGTATGCGCCCAACGCCACGTTGCGGAGCACCACCTCGACGAGCGGGACGGCGGCGTCCGTCAGTGTCAGCGTACCCGCCGGAGTGGTGAACGGCGACCAGCTGATCATGATCGAACGGGTCAACAATCCGCAGACTGTGACTACCCCGAGCGGCTGGGTATTGGCGGCTTCGTCCTCCGCGGCGAATGCGTATGTCGGCTATCTGTTTACGCGGACGGCGAGCTCGGAACCGGGCAGTTACACTGTCAGCTTTTCAGCCTCGACGGCATACACCGCCCAGATGTCGGCGTTTACGGTCTCGAGCGGGACTATCCTGGTGGATGGGACGCCGCAAGTGACGTTTGGCGCCGGCGGGACGACTTTTACCGGTCCGACGCTGACCACGGTCAAGAACGGTGATTTAGTCATGTCACCGCAATTCGGGGGCGTGGCAGCGGCGCAGACGCTGCAAGACGGCCAGACGGTGGCGATTGATACGGTGGCGGAGAGCAATTTGCCGAATGCTTATGTTTATCAGGCGGCGGCCGGCACGACGAGCGCGGTGGTGGGCAAGGCCGGCAGCAACACCGGCGGTTTTCTGGGCTTTCAGTTTGCGATCGGGGCGACGCTACCGGCGGGCGGGACCACGACGCAGATAATCGAGTGACGCGGGACTCTATGCGGATTTTGGCGCGTGGTATGCCAAAATTGCAGGCACTATGAGTTATGACGCCGAGGAAAACGGGCGGTTAGGACGCGCGACTGCCACACTGGTGAAACTGCTGTTGAACGATCCGGACGGACCGGCGCTTTTCACGGCCTTGTGGCGGCTGCGGCGCGAGGACGATTACGAGAAAGGCAAGCATCCGACAGTGCAGACGGATTGGGCGATGGCGCTGGAGACGGCGCGCGACGAAGTGATCTGGCGCGCCTTGGATCATTTCGGGAATCAGGGACGAGCGGCCGAGGCGCTGGGGATTGCGCGCTGCACGGTGGTGCGCGCGGCCCAACGGATGCGGGTGGAGTTGGTCGGCGAGAATGCCAAATTCCATCGGGCGTCATAGGCATGGGGGATTGGAGATGTGGTGTGGCTGGCGCGCGCGGATGCCGCGGTCGATTCGGCTCTCCTTGCGTCAATGCAAGCAATGCTGGCTGGACGCTGCAGGAGGTCGCGTGAGGTCCACTACCAGTTGCTCGCGGATAGCACGCGTATGGGCTTTCTGTAAGGGTCAGAGCTATATGAAACGCTCAGTGTTCGGGTTGGTGTTGCTGCTGAGTTCAGCGGTCTCGGCGTGGAGCTATACTGGCATCACCACCGTCGCCGGTCAGTCGCAGCTTATCTGGCGACGCCAGGTTTTACCGACGGTCGGGCCGACCTGTCCGGCGGATTACAGCGTCGATCTCGGGACGGCTGCGGTTTATGTCAATGTCAAGCAGTGGCCGATGGTCAGTGATGGCGTCACGAATACCGGCCGGTGGCCCTTTCGCTTTATGCTGATCGAGGAATGCGCGAAGCCCTAAGACGCCGCTGATTGGGGAATGGACAGCGGTCTCTTAATCTGGGTCTTGGGCGCGATGGTCACGGTGACAGTTGCCGCCGTAGGGTTCTTAGCGGCTCGCCTCTGGAGCGTTGCCACTGAGATGGCGACCAAAGCGGACCGCGAGGACCTCGAGGAAAAGGTTAGGACGCTGCGGATTGTCGTTGACGATAAGGTCGGCGTGCTCTTGATGGATCATATCGAGGAACGGGTCACGCGCAATGAGACGCTGCTGGAATCGCTGCGTAACGAAGCGCGGCGGGTAGAGCAGGCGATCCGGGAGGATGCGCGCAAGGACCGCGAATTGATGATGGCGGAGGCGCGCAAGGACCGCGAGATCGTTTCGGCCAAGGTGGACGCGCTGCGTAATGAGACCCAAGCCTTGTTTACGGAACTACGGAGAACTCACGGATGAGCACTTACGACGATATGCATTGCAATTATGCGGTGTGGGCGGCGCCGCCGGACTGGTCGCAGATGGTGCACCCCGGGCAGACGGTCGCGGTGCCGCCCGCGTTCCCGGGGTGGTGTCTGTTCGCGCCGCAAGCCGCCGGTGCGGACGGGGTACGGCGGGTCTGTGAGTCGATCTTGTACGTGCAGTGCATGCCCGTCCTCGGCTACGAACGCTCGTTGATTGAGGTCTCGCCCACGATCGGGACGATGGGCAGCAATAACAGCGTGCTGGCGGCCAACATGCCGTTGTGCCCGTATCTCGGCGTGAACCATCGGCAGAAGCCGACACCGACGGACCCGCATCCGAACTATCAAAGTGGCTACGGGACTTTCTTAGCTTTCGACTTTCGCTCGGACGTGCTGGAAATCGGCAATGCCGCGTGGAATGCCGGCGTCACAGCGGGACTGATTAAGGCGGACGGGTCGTGGACGCTCGAGCAGAACGCTGCGGTGCCGTATGGGAATCGGCCGGACTATCCGTCGCTGCAGGGCTATGTGACGAATGCCGGCAAGGTGCCGTTTGTTTTGGGGCCGGAGACCTGTATCACGAGCCGGACGATTAAGTTAGTCGCATGATGAAATTTGTCGTCGGCCTCGGGATCGGGACAGTGATCGGCGCGTTGCTGGAGCATTTTCTGCCAGTCTTCATCAACTGTTCTTTCGGGTGAAACGCAGATGAGCAAGGCTGCTAAGGTCGTGCGGTTTGAGCGCCAGTCGTTGCGCGACTTGATTGAGGCTATCGAGGGGCGGGGACCCGGCGCGCGCGGGGTAGTCGCCGTGTTGGTGGATGATGCGGGCCACGGGCATTTTCGGATCAGCGGTTCGCTGGCTCAAACGATGTATTTTTGATGTGCGGCCTGTTGGATTGGATCAAGGCGGACCTGCTTGCTGACTTAGTGGAAGAGCACTGATTGTCACGGGGCTTAGCAGAGCATAAAACGTGGACGTGCCGGTAAGAGAACTCGTGATCGCGCTGTTGGTGGGAGCCATCCTGTGGATCGCGCTACTGGTCGAGTGCTCACGTGGGGACGAAGCCAATCAAGCCCCCGATATGTCGGACAGTGGTCAAATGGTGATGGAACTGCCGTCGGTGACGCCGACCGCGGCACCCTCGCCAGATTCAATTCCGCTGGCAGTGCACTAGGAGAAAGTCGATGAGTGATGAAGTTACCGCAGCGGTTTCTCAGCCGCCCTTACCGACCGAAGATCATGCGGATCGGGTGCGCCGCCAGATCGTCTGGTTCGTTTTCGCGCAATTCAACCTGTTCGTGGTTCTGGTGATCGGCGCGATGGTGTTTCGCGGATGGGAGCTGAGTCCAACTGCGAACAATGTGATCATGCTGGTCGGCACGGCGGAGATAAATGCTATCGTGATTGCGATCGGGTTTTATCTGGGAGCCGCGCTCGTCAAAGACGAACCGAAGGCTTAATGCCTTGGCCGATGACAGTCTTCCGGCAGATTCTTGCGACCTTACAGGCGATGCTCACGGTCCTGCAGGCCATCAACCGGCAACTGATTCTTAATGGTCTGAAGCAGGACGCGACCAACGCGAGGCTGGATACACTGATAGCGCTGGAAACACCGGCGCGCGCGACCAAACTTAGAATCAAACTCGGTGCGCCGAGTAAAAGAGGGTAACGAAATGGCAGACATGATTCTCGACGATCAGAAAGCACCGATTGTGGTGCAGGGTACCGACGACCAAGGCAATCCGGTGCCGGGGGCACTCGCGGCCCTGACGCTGACGACTTCGGACGCCACGATCGCCACGATCGATTCGACCGACCCGGCGAATCCGGTCTTTGTGACGACCGGCAAGCTCGGCACGGTGCAGTTGCAGGGGACCGCGACGTTGCCCGATGGAACCGTGATCACCGGGAGCGACGACGTGACGGTGAACGCGAGCGCGCTGGCGAAGATCAGTATTTCGCTCGGCACAGCGGTCGCGCGCTAGAAGCGATCTACGTGTATGTCCGAAGAAGCGACGGCGGCCGATTTCGTCGAATCGCTGCTGAGTGATCCACGCGGCGCAGTGCTCTTGACGGCATTGTGGCGTTTACGCCGGGAAAACGAGTATGAAAATGGCAGGCATCTCGCAATACAGATGATGGCCAAGGCGAATGACTGGCCGGTGTTGCTGGCAACCGCCCGCGATGAAGTAATCATGCGAGCGCTCGACCATTTCAATAATAACCAGAGCCACGCGGCGCAAGCGCTCCACTGCTCGCGCTACACCGTCATGCGCGCGGCTAAACGTATGCGTCTGGTCCTGCTGACTGAGGGAGGGAAGCAAAGTGCCGCAATGGCTGATTATCCTACAGGCGGTGATGCAGGCCGCGCCGCTGGTCATGCAGATGCTCGCCGAGCTGATCAAGGCGATTGAGGCCAATGGTGGGAAGCCGACGCCCGCACAGGCTGCGCAGCTTGCCGCGTTGCTGAAGTTCCACGGTGCGGCGTTCGACTTGGTGGCCGCGCATCTGCCGGCGTGAAAACGCTCGTCTGGTTGGATTTGTGTTCGGGCTTAGGCGGCGCAAGTCAGCCTGCAATAGATCGTGGATGGGAAGTGATCAGGGTGGACATCGATCCGCGCTTCAAGCCCGACATCGTGGCGGACGTGAGGGCCCTGCCGTTCTGGGATATGGGCGATACGAAGCCTGATATCGTTTGGGCGAGTCCACCGTGTACCGAATTCACGAAGGATACCTTACCGAAGACATGGGCGGCCACGTGGAAGTCTGAACCTCAAATCGAGCAGGCAATCGATCTGGTTCGCGCGTGTCATTGGGCATGCGTGACGCTCTCCAAAGAATTCTGGATCGTTGAGAATGTAATGGGATCGCGCAAGTTCCTAAGCCCGATACTAGGACCTGTTCGAGCGAAAGTGACAGGCCATGTATTCTGGGGGAAACTTCCTTGTCTGTTACCAGATACCGGTTCGCATAAGTGGCGACTGCCACCGACCGCAGATCGAACAGCGCTGCGCGCGAAGATCCCCTACGAGATTGGCGAGGCGATCTGCCGTGCGGTGGAGCAACGACGTTAATGGAATTTGGTTGGAACTGGGTGACAGATCGCATCGCGCTGGGCGGGCAATTCGAGACGCCGGACGACATGACGGCGCTCAAGCGCGCTGGCGTGACGGCGGTGATCAACTGTCGCGAAGTGCCCGATCCGCCGTGGGTGATCAAGTCGTTCGCGGTCTATGCGGAGCCGCAACC
>WNFC01000481.1_pt1 | contig 57426 bp, 52 predicted proteins | sample 5400541 | NCBI WGS metagenome assembly WNFC01 (sample SAMN13153342, study PRJNA577476) | soil metagenome | isolation source: 120 cm saprolite under Douglas fir tree site 2 hole 2 replicate 1 | place: USA:California | collected 2015-04-18
TCGCGCACTTCGCGCATGAGTGTTGCGGCTTCGCGGCGGCCAATGTAGGGAGGGTTGCTGGCGACAAGATCGAGGAGAAGTGGCGAGTGACGAGTGACGAGTGGCGAGTCCGACAAAGCGTCGAGCAAGTGGCATTCGAGAAAGCGAATGCGGTCAGAGACGGAATGGCGCGCGGCGTTGCGGCGGGCGACGGCGAGAGCGACGGAGGAGATGTCGGTGGCGTAGATGGTCGCGTGGGGCAATTCTTTCGCCAGGGCGATGGCGATGCAGCCGGAGCCGGTGCCGATGTCGGCGATTTGCAAGCATTCGCCGGTGAGAGTTTGTTTGCGGCCAGCGCGGAGCTCGCGGACGGCGAGGCGGTCGAGGGCGACTTCGATGACGTGCTCGGTTTCGGGGCGAGGAATCAGAACGTCGGGAGTTACTTCAAATTCGAGGCCCCAGAATTCCTGTTTGCCGGTAAGGTGCTGGGTCGGTTCGCCCGCAGCGCAGCGCACAATTAATGCGAAGAAGCGCTCGGCATCCGCGAGGGTGACTTGCTCTTCGGGATGCGCGTACAGCCAGGTGCGGTCGCGACCGAGGACGTGGAGGAGCAAAAGCTCAGCGGCCAGAGTGAAGGAAGGGACGTGCGCTTCGCGCAGTTGGGCAAGGCCGTGCTTCAGTGCAGTGCGGACGTCGATCATTTCTTCACCGTCGGCGATTCACAAACAGACCAAAGAAATATAACGCAGAGTCGCAGAGGGCGCGGAGTTTCGCGGAGAAGACTCTTGTAGGGCAGGCATTTTCGCCTGTCCTCTTCGCTTACTGAAGTGCGAAGAAAAAGAAAGAGGACAGACAAGAATGTCTGTCTTACTCAGGCGCTGGCAAGTTCTTGCTGGAGGCGCTCGGATTCGTAATGGGAGACGAGTCCGTCGACGAGGGCGCCGAGTTTGCCGTCCATGACTTCGCTCAGTTGATGAAGCGTCAAGCCGATGCGGTGATCGGTGACCCGGTTCTGCGGGAAATTGTACGTGCGGATTTTCTCGGAGCGGTCGCCGGTTTTGATTTGACCGCGGCGCTCAGCGGAAAGAGCGGCCTGGCGCTTTTCCTGCTCCTGTTCGTAGAGGCGCGCGCGAAGAACGCGCATGGCTTTGGCGCGATTTTTGATTTGCGATTTTTCGTCTTGCTGGGAAACGACGAGTCCGCTGGGAATGTGCGTAATGCGTACGGCGGAATAGGTGGTGTTGACGGATTGGCCGCCGGGGCCGGAAGAGCAGAAGGTGTCAATGCGCAGATCTTTGGCTTCGATCTTGATATCAATTTCGTCGGCTTCGGGGAGAACCGCGACGGTGGCAGCGGAAGTGTGAATGCGGCCTTGCGTTTCCGTTGCGGGAACGCGCTGGACGCGGTGCACGCCGCTTTCGTATTTCAATTTTGAGTAGACTTTGTTGCCTTGAATCGCCGCGACGACTTCCTTGAGGCCGCCGATGGAAGACGGAGAGCTTTCGAGGATTTCGACTTTCCAGCGCTGCGTTTCGGCGTAGCGGGAATACATACGGAAAAGTTCCGCTGCAAAAAGAGCAGCTTCGTCGCCGCCGGTGCCGGCACGGATTTCGACGATGACGCTCTTGTCGTCGAGAGGATCTTTCGGGAGAAGAAGAAGTTTTAATTCGCGCTCGACCGTTTCTTTGCGCGCTGTAAGTTGCTTTTCTTCGTCGTGCGCCATTTGTTTCATCTCGGCGTCTTCGGCCTCGATGAACATCTGGTGCGCGCCTGCGAGATCTTTTTCAATTTGCTGGTACTCGCGGTGCTTTTCGACGATTTCCTCGAGTTCGGCGTGCTGCTTGGCGACTTTCTGGTAGCGCGCGGAATCGGATGCCACTTCGGAAGTCGAGAGTTGCTGCGTCAGCTCGTCGTAGCGCGTGCCAAGCTGATTCAGTTTTTCAGTAAGCGAAAGAACGGCCATTGCAGTACCTCAGGAGTTTTCAGCGATCAGTTCACAGTTTTCAGTAAGAGAAAACAAAAAGGAATCAAGTGAAACAGTATTTCCAGTATGCAAAGAAGAGCGGGCTCCCGGAATGGGAACGAGTGGCGAGTCAGCTAATAAAAAGCGGCGTACATCGATTTGCTCTGCCCTAAGAATAGCGCCGAATTCAGAATCGTGCAAATTCGGATGCGGATGGTCATTTGGCTTCCTTAATGACGGGTGGGGCGAACGCGTTCTTGAACGTGATGGAGACGCGGGAACCCTTACGAACATTGTTTACCAAGGCTGGCCTGAAACACGCGATGCATGTTCCGGCTTTGTGCCGGACACTGGGATAAACGACGCCGCCCGATCCCGCTTCAAGAAGCTTCCTGGCCAACTGTTGTGAGGTGGTATAACTGACCGGGTCCAGGCAATTTTCAAAGGCGCGATCATCGCGAAGGTCGTGAAATGTACCGCGGAAGTCAGCGAGGAAATCGGTATAGACAAAAACCTCCTCCTGCTCCCACTTGATTTCCTGCAGTTCCTTACTCTTGTGGTAGGCGACTTCGATCTCCGAGGTTTGACGGGAGAACGCCGCATACCAAGCGCCGCGTTCCGGCCCGCTGAAACGGTTTCCGAGTGGGCGGGTATGAGTGAAGGCAGCGTTGACAATGTAGGAGTAAGCAAGACCAAACACGAGTTCCCGCAGAGTGATGCCGGGAAGAAGTCCCGCTTCGCCGAGGAGGCGGTCGTTGGTGGCTCCCTCAAGCTCGAATAATGCGTTCAAGTCATCGGGATCATCGGTCAATCTCGTGAGAACACTGTCGTCCTTGTCGCTGTAGCGGGAGGGGATCAAGCGGTGCGTGTTATTGCGGGACACATCGGAAACGCGAGGAAGCACCTATCGCCCTCCGCGGCGTGAATCAAGAAGCTGCCTGACACGCAGCATGGCGGGCAGGCCACCTTTGATCATGTAGGTGAGAGGAGTTTCTCCCTCAAACATAGGGTTTTCATTCGGCAACTGAACCCAACGGTCGGCGAGTTTCTTGCTGTAAAGGATATTTAAGGCCTTAAAGATCCCGGTCAGTACGGAAATCCTCGTCAACCGGTCCTGGTCAAGCGGGGCGCGCACTTTTCGCTTCCATTCGTAAAATGCGCCGTTCGACATGCCGCCCAGCACTCGCCTGGCATCTTCATCCCGCAATTCCCAGAGTTCACGGATTTTCAAGAAGGCTTTCACTGCCGATGGACTCAAGCGTTTCAAAACATCCTTGTCGGAAAGATCCGCTGGTTTTTCCCAGGCAATGCCGGCGGGCAGTCGATTGAGTGTGGCCATGTGGTCCTCCTGATGGCTCCAAGTACGGAGCATTATAACTCCATTATTGGAAGAATGCAATTTGATCGTTTTGGATTGGCCGTTCCCACTAGAATCCACCTCCATCTGCACCAGTTACTCCCGTCGTTCCACCGTGAGGCGGTATACTACGATGCACCTACGACGATGAGCGAAGCGGTACGAACGATGATGCGGATGGATGCCGAAGCGGCGCAGGAAAGTGCGGCGCAGGCGGATGCGGGGTTTTTGTGGGATTTCTGGTATCCGGCGGCGCGGAGCACGGAGATTCGCGGGCAGAGACTGATGACGGCGATGCTGCTGGAAGTGCCGCTGGTGCTGGGGCGAACTTCCGAGGGGAAAGTGTTTGCGATGCGGGATTCCTGTCCGCACCGGGGGATACCGCTGTCGTATGGGCGGCTCGATGGAAAAGTGGTGGAGTGCTGTTATCACGGGTGGCGATTCGATGCGTGCAGCGGGCAGTGCGTCGAAATTCCTTCGCTTTCCAGCCAGGACAAGTTGAAGGTGGAGCGTATTTTTGCGGGGCATTATCCCTGCGAAGAGCGCGACGGCTACGTCTGGGTTTATATGAGCTCGCGTGGTCGCGTAGCGGCCGACAATCCCCCGGGGACGAAATTGCCGGAGACGATTCCGGCGGCGCCGGGGCTTACCGTTTTCGGCGACAGATATAAGATCACGCATCTCTCGTGCGAGCTGCCTTCGCAGATTGACCACGGGATTATCGGATTGATGGACCCAGCGCATGGGCCGTTCGTGCATCAATCGTGGTTCTGGCGGAAGCGCGGAAGCATTCACGAGAAAGCCAAGCAATTCGAGCCGATTCCGAACGGCTTCCGGATGAGCCCGCATTCGCCGAGCACGAACAGCGCGCCGTACCAGTTGCTGAAGAAAATCACCGGTGAGCCGGTGACGACGACGATTGATTTTGTACTGCCGAATATCCGGACCGAAGAAGATCGCAGCGGAAAGATGTGGTTTTCAAGTCGCGCGACGGTGACGCCGGTACGGCGGGATTTGTGCCGCATAGATTTCGTGGCGGCGTGGAATTTGTTTTTTCTGCCGGTTTGGATTTTCCGGATCTTTGGTAAGATTTTTCTGCGGCAAGATCAGGAGACCATGATCCGGCAGGCGGAGGGGTTGAAGCACAACCCGCGGCTGATGTTGATTGATGATGCGGACCGGCCGGCGAAATGGTATTTCGCACTGAAAGCTAACCTGATCGAATCGCGGCGGACAGGTGCCGCGATGGTGCATCCGATGGATGGGCCGGTGACGCTGCGGTGGCGATCGTAAAAGCGAGTCGACGGTCCCGACCGAGTCGGCATCTTCGGTCGACAGTTAGAAGTTAAAGGTAAGACATAGAAGAAAGACTTCGAAGAAAAACTTCAGTCAGCTGGCGTTTCGTTGTCCGACTCCAGCGGGGACGGACCCATCAAGGGAGCACCCCCTACCCCCCCCACCAATTTGCATGAATATCAAAAGAAAGAGCTTACAAAATTTGCAATTCGTAAATGATTGATTCTAAAGGAATCGATTTTGGTTGTTTGGGGTTTGCAAGGGCGGAAATGGCGGCCTGAAAGCGGGAGCAAGCTCCGCATTCCACATGCAGTTTCCTACAGGGTTAAGTATACCAAAGAACAACGAAAAGTCAAGAAAAACTTTGCAGGAAGAAATTGGAGTGCCAAACCTCTGACAAGTTATCCGTGAGTGGAACGCGGGAAATAGCCTGGAATGCTGGTGTCAGGCAGGCTGTGGCGGGTCAGCGGAGGCGGGTGAGGTCGAAGTCGGCAGAGATGGGGTCGCCTTCGGGGGGAATGACCTGGATATTGACAAAACCGGAGGTGAAGGCGCTGGAGGGGAATTGCAAATCGAGGGCAGCACCGACCGGACGGCAGGGGCCGGTACGCCCGCAGCGGGAGATTGGGCGGCCTCCAGAATCGGAGGGCGAAAGGAGCTTGTCGCCGTCAAACACCTGGACGCGAAAGTCTCTCCAGAAATCATAGGGGCGCGGGATGAAAGGAGGAGAAGAGCTGGATCGCGAGGCTGCTGGATTGGGGATCAGAGCGCCATAGGAATTGGTTAAATAGATTTCGACGGTAATCTTGACGGACTCTTGTTGACCGCGGTGATCGAGAAGGGCTTGCTGCGCGCTGTAGGAACCCAAATGGCGATCGGAAAGTTGGGCGAGCTGGGCGAAGGGAGTGAGAAAAGTAACGGAAGAGATGTTAGGGCCGGTCTTAGGCGGCGGGAGAAACCTAATGTATTTGGCCATGAAGGATGCATCATGGCGCTGGCCGAGGAAATAAGCATCGCGGATGGACTCGTCGGAGAGGGGAGCGTCGAAGGGAGAGGCGGGCAGAGAAACACAAAGAACCACAAGCAGGCAGGTGATGAGACGAATGACGTGACGCATCAAGATTTCCCAAGAGAAAGTATAGCTCTGATTTGGGCGCTGCGTGCGCCGGATAGATTCTATTGCCACCGTGGACCGTGCGTAGAGGGAATGGGTCAGCGGAGGGTGGCGAGGTCAAAGGGGGCGACGACTTGGGGGTGGTCGGGGATGTCGACTACCACGGCGGCATCGGAGGAGGAGGAGATTCTCTCGGCATCGTAAATGAGCACGATGAGGGCACCGGTCATGACGGTGCCGTCGCCGACAGTCCTGAAGGTGGGGCTCTCGTGCATCTCGAGTGGTTCGATCTGGTCATCACCGTCAAATAAGCGATAGGTGAAGTCTTTCCAAAAGTCCGGAGGACGGAAGGAAAAGCCGTTTGCGGAGCCGGAGTGCGGCTTGGCCTCTTCCTGGATCAGAGAACCGTAAGAATCGGTGAATTCGATGGTGATGGTGAGACGGATGCGCTCACCGCTCTTGCGGTAGTCCTGGGCGGCGTCCTGGGCGCTATATCCGATGGAGCGCTGCCGGGAGAGTTCGACAGCTTCGGCGTAGGGTGTGAAGAGTTCGACGGTGGAAATCCACGGGCCGGAGTCCGGGACAGGCAAGTGGCGGCGGTATTTATCGAGGAACTCAGCGGTCTTTTCGTCGCGGCGCTGGCCGAGGAAATAGGCTTCGCGGACGGCGTGATCGGAGAGGGGCGACTGGAAGGAGAAGGCCGGCGAGGCTAAAAGGAGTGCCGAGGAAAGCGCGGCCAGGCAGCAGCGGAAGGATGAGGTCATGGAAATACCTCCGTAACTATTAGACGGAGAAGAAGGGCAGGGCGGTTTCGGCTAAGGAAGCGAGTTCCCTGTGCCCCAATTTCATGGGCGGGATTTCCAGAGTCGGACTATTGAATTGTGACGGTCACGGTGGACTGAGCCTGGCTGACGCCATTTGCGGTGAACGATCCAGACACCGTGAACGTGTAGCTGCCTGGCGTAGTGCCGGGATTTACCGGTGGAGGCGGCGGCGTTTTGGTGCTCCCCCCACCGCAGCCCACCAGACCACCGGCTATGCAGAGAAGGACCAGGAAACTTGCTGCCGCCAATCGCCAATGACGGCGCCGGAGGGACATCCAGAAGGGGAACAAAAGGAGCACTCCCGTTATTGCTTCGGCCGCGAACCAGCCCTGGCCCGGCGGCAAGGGATAGAGAAGGGCAGAGCTTGGGGCTGTCGAATTAATCGTCATGGCGGCTGTGACAGAGTTGGTGCCGGTAATGTTCAAAGAATTGGAAGGAACGCTGCATGTGGGCGGATGCACAGCTCCAGTTGGAGATGAAGAGAGCGCACAGGAGAGATAAACCGCGCCGGTAAACCCGCCGAAGGGTGCGACTGTGATGGTGGAGGTGTTGGCCGTAGTGGCTCCGGGAGCCGGGATGGTCACAGGAGTCGCGCTCAGGGCGAACGGTGAAACGTTGCCGTTCGTGACGGTGACGGAGACATTGATATCGGCGGGCCCGTAGTTCGCGTCGCCGGAATAATAAACGTCCACAGCAACATTCCCAAAGAAAGGCGCGCCGGGCATGGCAATTGAAGTGGCGGTACCGTTCGAAAGAGTCTCCCTGTCTATCCAGTTATGAAAACTGCCGGCGGGGGCAGCAAAATCTATGGTGCCGGTGGGGACGGGCAGGCCTTGCGATCCTGTAACCGTTGCGGTAATTGCGGTGAACTCTGCCTGTGTAATAGTGCTCGGTGCGGCGGTGGCCGAAAGCGTGGCAGCGTTTTCCACGACTACGGTGAACGTCGCGGTGGCGGAATTATAGTTCGCATCGCCGCCGTAGGTCGCAGTGACGATGTCCTTGCCCAAAGGCAAGCTGGTGACGTTGAAGGTGACCCTTGAGGAAAAGACATTGTTGTAGTCGGGAATTAGTGTCGCAGTCTCGAGGACGGTATTTCCGAAGGAGAAGGTGACCGTTCCGGTCGGAGACACGGGTTCCTGAAAGTAGAAGGTGCAGCTTCCGTTCGGACACGGAGGGGCAGAAAACCCGTTGCTGACGTCGATCTCCAGTGTCGTCGGCGAGCCCAAGGCTACAGGAGACGGCCTCGCGACAAGAAAGGCGAAGGTGGATGCTTTGGTGATGGTGAAGGCGAGCGGCGAAGAGCTGTTGGAGGCCTTGAAGCTGGCGTCGCCGGAGTAGCTGGCGCTCACACTGTTCGAGCCGACCGGTTGTGAAAGAGTGGCCTGCCACTCGGCAATGCCTTTCACGTTCAAGTTCACGGGGCCGGAACTAATGCTGTTGGAACCAACGGTATCGGTGAACGTGGCCGTTCCCGTTGCGATGCCGTCAGAGCCGCCTTGCGGGGGATTTGCCCCAATCGGTTGGGCATCAATCGCGATATACGTGCCATAGGGAAAACTGGCTCCATTCGCGATCGGGGCAAAAGAATTGGCGCTGTTGTTCCAAGCGCTGCCGGAAACGATGACGCTGCTGGCTTCCGGAGCGACGTTGAGCGTGACTGGGGTGGAGCTGCTTGGCGCAAAAACGGTGTCGCCCGCGTACCTTGCGTTGAGTTGGTATTGGCCGCCGGGAAAGTTGTTCACGGTGGCCGAAGCCGCGCCGCTCTTCAGGGTCAGTTCGTTCAGGCTGATATTTGTGGCCGCAGAGGTTTGAGTGGTGAGCAAACCGACATCGCCTGAGGGAGTGCCGCCGCTGCCAGTCACCGCTACATTTAAGTTGACGGGAGTCCCGTGAGTGAACGTCGTTTGGCTGAGGTTCAGAGAAGTGTTGCTGGGGGTAAAGCTCAACGAATTCCAATACTGGACGAGAAGATTCGCGTCGACACTGCCGAGACCGGTGGCCTGGTCGTAACCCGGACCGGCGTAGTAGCCGAGGGTAGAAAAGCCTTTGGTGTTGTCATTGACTGTACTCAAGGCACAGGTAGGCGTCCCGGCCACGCAAGGCACCTCGTTGCTCCCGGTCGAGACGTCGTGAAACGCCGCAGGATGCTGCGTGGCGAGTGGATACAAAATGAAGTTCGCTTGTCCCTGCCGGCCATATTTCTGGTTGACCAGAGCCATGATGCCAGCCATGGCGGGTGAGGAAGCAGACGTCCCGCCGATCGCAGTGATTTCAAAATAGGCCTGGTTCCGACCGCCACACCCATCCGCAGGCAGGCAGATGGGATAGAAGCTGGCATTCTCGCCGTCAGCCGCGAAGAGAGAGAGGTCAGGAAGGTCGCGTTTGCCATCGGATGGCACGCCCTTGCCGCTTTGCCACGGTGGCTTGGCATAGACGCTGCTGGGGCCGCCGCTTCCCGCGACGATGGTGGGTTGATTCGGGTTGTAAGCGCCGCCGTCGTAAAGATCCAGGCCGAAAGGTTGATTCCAAGGCTGTTCGGGAACGGGTTTGAGGAGTGAGGTGGCTGGAGAAGTGATGCCGGAAGGCGTCATGTTCCAGTAGGTCGCCAGTTCGGTCTTCTGCGCGGCGGCAGTGCCGTTGTAGCTGGAGTAGAAGAAATCGGTGCCACCGACGGAGATGTTCCATGGTGTGGAGGAAAAGCCATTCACCGCGGGGCCGCTCTGCGCCGGCTGTCCAGCATTGAAGTTGTCACAACCCGCGGGACCGTTGTCACCGGAGGAGACAAAGGAGGTTTGTCCTTGCGCGGCGGCTTGTTCCCAGAGCGCTGCCCAAAATTGATTTCCCGATGAACCGAGATCTTGTTCACACTCTCCGTAACTGGTGCTGAGAACTGCGGCGACGTCGTCGTCGACGGCGCGTTGGGCGGCCAGCAACAGGCCGGGCTGCACTGAGGTATCGGCAGCTGTGTAAAGATTGACGGTGGCGCCGGGAGCGACCGCACCCGAGACTTCGACGTCGAGATACGTCTCGAGTGTAGCCCAATTCCCATAAATGACTGTGGCGCTGGGTCCTGGATCCAATCCATCGATGATGATATTTAGCGTGCCCGGAGCCAATCCGAAGAACGAACGATAGGCTGCGACAACGTTCGGATCGAGGTTCGAGGCACCAATAATGCCGATGGTGACGCCGGTGCCATTGGTGCCTGCGTTGTAGAGCGGATTGAGGTCATACTGAACGGCAAAATCGCCGGGCGCTAGGGCCAATACAGGCACGGTACTGTTAATTGTCCATTCCGGCTGCACGACGTGCGTTTTGCGATCGTATAAGGCTTTACCGAGAACCTTGAGTTGAGGTGTTGGACGGAAGTCGTTGAGCGGCGTGATGCCTGCGATGACGGAGGCGAAGGCGGCGGGAATCTGCGGATCGCGGTTGTTGGCGTGGTGCGTGTCACCATTGATGACGTAGGTGTGAATTTCGGTATCGAAGGCTTCCCGGAACTGGCCGGCTGTGCCGGAGAATTCGACTGCCGTCTTGCCCTTGGTAACACGAGCTACGGAGAAGCCGTGCTTTTGGAGCCACGCGGTTACCGCCGCGATCGCTGAGTCATCCGGCCCATAGAGTTCGCCGAACTGTTCGGGAGTGAGCCACTTGTGATGGCTCGGGCTGCCAAGTGTATGTGCATCCTGAAGAAACTGCTGGAGCGCCGTCTCGCGCTCGGGTGACCGCTGAAGCACCAACAACATCCGCTTAGCCAGAAAGGAATCAGGAACTGGGCCCTGATCGTAGCGGGCCTGGGCGAGCGGGTGCACGTTTCCCTTCAGGGTGACACGAATCCGGTCATCGATTGCCCCCGTGACGCGAGCACTGGGCTGGGTCTGCGCCAAGGCAAGACTGCCATTAAAGGCAGCGACTAGAACGGCGCAGGAAAACTTGAGGTACAAGGTACGACGCACCATAGGTATTACGCTATGTTAAGAGAATGAATGTTTTCAGCTCGTTCCAGGCTGGGAAAACCTACTGTTCCATAATATGAACGCGCATATTTAGGCGGCAATAGGGTAAAGACCTTAAATATGAACCCTCCGGGTAGGCTCAATAAAGCGCGGACCGGGGGGCTCCGACAAGGTCTGACCTTCCGCGCTGTCTAAGACGAATCGAACACAACGGAGGTTTCAAATGCGGCGGGCGATGTTGGGGAAGTCGAGCCAGACTTTGACGCCGCAGAAGTGGGAGCCTTCGGTGCAAATGGGGGTGGTGATGCCGGCGCGAATGTGGCAGGGCGGGCCGATGTAGCGAGCGAGTTCGGGATGGACTTCGCGGAGCTGGGCGAGTTCGTCCATGGAGGATTGGTAGATTTCTTCCTGAGCGTTGAAGCAAGTGCGCATGGTCCATTTGTGGATGAGATGGAGCAGTGAGCCGGATTCGTAAAGGCGGATGGATTTGGCGTTGGGGAGGAGATAAAGGCCGATTTCGGGAGGGACGCCGCGATCGAGGAGATCGTTTTTTGCGGCCCAGGCTTCGCGCATGGCGCGGTCGTAGACTTCCTTGGCGCGGGGATTGTTGGCGAGGAGCATGGGAGTGATGTAATCGGGCTCGCGAGTGTCGGCGAGCCTGAGAAGAGGGCGCGAGCCAGGGACCATGCGGTGGCGCTGGTCCTGGCTGTCGGCGGTGTGGCTGATTTTTTTGGCGAAGGTGTAGTTGGCGTGCTGGAGGGCGCGCATCATGGGGGCGTGGACGCCGACGTTGAGGGTTTCGAGGCGGTAGAGATTGCGCGCGGGATTTAACAGGCGATCGATGGCTTCGGCGTTGCCGCACTGCGATTCGGTGAGGCCGGCGACCGCGCGATAGGATTCGGCGGTGACGCGCACGGCGTTGGGCGAGTAGTCGACGAGGCGGGAAGTTTTGCCATTGAGCTTGGCGTCGAATTCGTGGGCGAAGGGTTCGCCGGCGGATGGCTGCGCCATCGCGTTTTTCCATTCGGGGAGTTCTTCGAGAGGTTCCGTTCCGAAGCGATCGAAAAACTGGGCGTCGATTTCCTTGACCTGGGCGACCATGGCACCGATGACGGCGCGAGCTTCGCTGGGAGTATCCGAGGCGGCGCTCATGCGCCATAGCCGATGGAGCACGATGCCGGAGAGCGTGTGCACCATGGTGGTAAAGGCGGCGACGGGCAAAACGTAGCGGGCGATTTCGATGGCACGCTTTTCGGCGGAGCGCTCGATTTTCTGGAGGCGCTTGGGGTGGGACATGGGGCCGATGTGCCAAATGTCGTTGAGGATGGCGCGCGTGTCACTGAGCAAGAGAGCGGAGAGTTCGCGATAGTAATTCCAGGCGCGGGCGACGGCGCCTTCATAAATCTCTTTGCACTTTGCGTCAAAGAAGAGTGAAACGGGCGGGACGAAGGCTTGAGGGCGGTCGAGGCGGACGTAGCGCTGGCTTTGCTGCTCGGAATTGTAGAAGGGATGGGCGTGGAGGAAGGACCAGACGAATTGGCGGCTAACGTTTTCGAGGCCGAATTCGAAATGGGCGTGCTGGTAAACGGTGTGGTGGCCGCTGTAGAAAGTAGCGGCACCGATGTTGAGGCGCTGCTTGTCGGTGATTTCCTCCGGGCCGATGAGGCGGGGCGCGTAACAGGTGCGCGCGGCGGCGATGGCGGAGTCGAAGGGGTGAGCGAAGTAGTTGCGGAGGGTGACGCGCGGCGGGGCGGCTTCGACGAGTTCGCCGGGGTGCGCGCCATCAAACATGCGAGATTGAGTAGCCACGATGGAAGTTCATTGTACACGGGCGGAAGAGGGAAGGAAGTTGAAAGTCGATGGTTAAAGTTGAAAGAAAGAATGAAAAGACAACGAAGAGACGGAGGGGGACGCGTAGGAGCGCGAAGAGGCTGCGGAGTAGGTGACAACCTTGGGGGATGGAAAAAAAGGGACAGCCAGGAATGGCTGTCCCACCAGAGATTTCGCGGTTTTACTTCTTGGCGGATTCGGCTTTTGCGGTTGCGACCTTGGCCGCGGCATCGGCGTACTTTTTGGTGAAGCGCTCGACGCGGCCAGCAGTGTCAATCAGCTTCTGTTTGCCGGTGAAAAAGGGATGGCAATTCGAACAGATTTCAACGTTCAACCTGTTGCCCTTGATGGTGGAACGAGTGGTGAAATTGTGGCCGCAGGCGCAGTGCACTGTTACGGCGTGATAGTCGGGATGAATACCGGGTTTCATGAAACTCCATTCTGTCGCGTCCGGTCTGCACGGCTCTCTGGCAAGGCCAGAGGACTACAGCCGCGTCGCTAGGTCGCGAGGCAATTTTCTATGATACGCGAAGTGTCAAGTTTCTCAAAACGGGAGGACGGGAGCAGGGGATAGAGATCAGGGGATAGGGAGCAGGGAATAGGGAATAGGCGGAGGGCATATTGAGAGCTATAGTTCGCCGGATGGGTAGAGGAGTTCATTCGCAAATTGTGCTTTGATTCGCAAACTGAGGGGGCAGGATGGATTTCAAAGGAAAGATAGTTTTGGGAGCATGTTTGCTTGCTTTGCTGATGGCAGTGCTAGGAATGAAAGCGCGAACGGCGGAGGCGGGACGAAAAGAGATTGAAGTGTTCAATAAGCGCTATGTGCAGCTGCACCTGAAGATGGATACGGAGGGGATTTTGGCTTTGTGGGCGAAGGACGGCGTGGATCTGATGCCGGGCGAAGCGCCTATGATCGGGCGGCAGAAAATTTCAGCCTGGGTTGAAGACATCGTGGCCAAGATGCCGGGATACAAAGTGACGAAGCAAGAGATGGAGTTCCACGATATTCATATGTGTGGGGAATGGGCCTCGGAGTGGGCGACGGTGCATCAAGAGGTGCAGCCACCGGATGGGAAGCCGCTCGTAGAAAGCTACGGCAAGATGGCGCTGGTGCTGCATCGGGAGGCAAGCGGCGAGTGGAAGGTTCAGCAGGAGATGTGGAACGCCGCGCCGAAACCCTGAGAGTTGTGCCAGGAAACACGCGCGATCTCGGCCGAATGCCTACTACGAGGCATGGATCAGATGAGATCCTTCGCTTCGCTCAGGATGACAGTGGCGCGAAGTCAGAGTTGGAAGTGCGCGAATTCTGTGCAATAAATCCAGGCTAGAAGTGCCAACGGGTCATGGCGTCGGCGAAGTTCTCCGCATGCTCGTCTTGGCCGAAAGCGAGTTGCGGAGTGATCCGGTAGACGCAGCCTTCGGAGGCCATAAGCATCGGTTCGACATCGCCGCCGTATTTCGCGTTGTAGATTTGAGCGAGTTGCTTCCAAACGGAACGATCTTTAATTTCCTCGGCAGTGCCTTCGAGGATGATGGCTTCGTCAGCTTTTTCGGTGCCAATGACCACGTGGGGATCGGCGGCAATGTTTTTTGCTTTGCGCGTACACGGGCCGGTACTGAACCAGAAGGCATCCTGCCACCAAACTCCCCAGACCAGCATGAGATGCGGGCGGCCATCGGGGCGCGTCGTGGAGATCCAGTAATTGTGTGATTTCTCAAGGCGTTCGAGGGCCCAGGGCCAGGGCTTGAGGGCGCTCAAGTCCTTTGAAGGGTTTTGCACGGCATCGGGCCAGTGAGGCCGGCTGGCCTTCGGTTCGATCATAGCGCTTCCTTTCGGGGGTTCGGAGATGCGGCGGAATTGTATCAGGACGGAGGGATAAGTCTGAAGAGTTCGAGATGATTTCTTAATGGCGGGGTGAAGCTAGCAGCGGAATTTGCAGGAACGCTCAGGAAACAAAAGCGCACCCGACGCGGAAGCCACCTTGAGTGGTCTGCTGCTTCCACACGGGTTTCAGGTTTACGCGAACAGGCGGAAGAATGGGCACATGTAAGACCGCGAGGAGATTCTCTGGAAGGTCCTCCAGCGAATCCAGTTCCATGGCAACACCACCGAAGCCAAGATCGAGGACGCGGGCGCGCCGGGCCCCTTGGTCGCCAAGAACCGCGTAGGCATTAGTGCCGATCATGGAAACGCGCTCGGCTTTGCGCTGGACGGCAAAAACTTTCGCGGAGGGCGTGGCCAGTTCGCCCGAAATCGCCGCGGAAGTGACAGACGCGGCAGCGGCGATGGTTGTTTCTGTTTTTTCTAGAGCGCGCTTGGTTTCGATTGAAATTGGTTGTGGTGCGGCGGCAGCAGGCTCTGGGGCGGGAGCGGCCTGTGCTTCCGGGGGAGCAGGGGTTTCGGTCCGAGACGTGCCGTTCGCGTGCTTGTGACTATAGAGACGCTCATCGGCAATGCGAATCAACAGATCGGCTTGCTCGGCATCCTGCGGGAAAATGGCAATGCCGTGATCCATGCCGACGCTAACAGTGAGTTCGAGGGGCTGGAGCATTTCGGCAAACACAGTTTGGATACGGCGGCTAAGGGCAAGGGCTTGCGGAGCGTCAGTCTGGGGAAGCAGGAGAGCAAATTCATCGCCACCGATGCGGAAGGCCGAGTCGGAAGTGCGCAAGGCTTTCTTCAAGGTGGCGGCGGCAGCGCTCAATACTTGATCACCGCGCGGATGGCCATGCTGGTCATTCACTTCCTTGAAGCGGTGGAGGTCCAGAGTAACCAGTCCCAAAGGTTGAACGTAGCGCCGCGCGCGATTGAGTTCTTTTTCGAATGTTTCAGCGAAGAGTCTGCGATTGTGGAGGCCGGTCAACGGATCGGTCACGGCACTGAGCTCGAGTTTTTTCAACTCTTCGTACTCGATGAGAATGGGAAGGCGCAGCAGACCGGAAGACGTTAGAACATCCATGAGAGCGGTTTTCAGTGAGACTTGACGACCGAGGAGATCGGTAAGCTCGCGCCGGCGGACGAGCATCTCATCCCAGACTTGCACACTTTCGTTTTCGCGCAGATCGAGGTGAGCGATCGCACGGAAATATCGCTGTAGGAACTGGCCGCGCGCAGGCAAATCGAGGCTCTCGAGCGTGTCAGCTAAGAGCTCGAAATACGAGTCCTCAATCGGCAAACGCGGGGGCGCAGGGGCGCCGGGGCTGGGCATATCCGGTATAGACCTAACCTCTGCCTATCCCCGCGGGTTGGGGAAAGCGAATTAAGCTTTCTACATTTCGTTGTAGCAACCAAGAGTCCATTGGTACTGGACCCTGCAAAGCCGAGCTGGGAGTCTTACCTCCCAAAACGCGGGGGTATCCTATTACAAAATAAAGGGTTTATGGTACCGGAAAGTGAAGGGCAAGAAGGTGGGTCAAGGGAATGTAACAAAAGCACCCAAGCGAAGGGCGGTGGGCCAGCTAATAAATTGCCGCAAACTGCTACGAAAGAGGATGGAGAAACTCTAGTCCAAAGAGACGAAGCTGACCGGCCGATTCCTGGCGAAGAACCCTGGCGACGATAGGGGGAGTCTCGCTAGGGACAAGGCTAGACGAGGCCGGAGCAGGCGCGGGTATGGTCAAGTGGACGGTCTGATCGGGCCGGAGAATGTGGGTTGAGGCGATGCAGGCTCCAGTAGCGCTGATATTGAGAGTCTTGGTGAGTTCTATAAATTCCGTGCCGGAGACATCTGTGCCCCTCAGGAACACGGGTACCTGCAAACGGATGCGTGGCGAGCTACGAGTTGACGGAGTTTCCACGCTCTGCCTCTTCTTGAGAATGTCAGACTTCACATGCGCTTCCTAGCCTTAGTACTAAGGAACTAGTACGGGTGCATGCATCTGGAGGGCCAGAGAAAGCTGGACAACGATTCATTAAACTCTCCATAATGAGTGAGTTATGGGCCAACAACACGGAAAGCAATCCGTTAAATCAATTAGATTGCTCGTGAAATGCACTTCCTTTCCTCAAATGTGCAAATGGAACGCTTTTACCATTGACTCTTCTGCCTCTCTCTGCAAGGATGCGGGCTAGGGAAAATTTTTACCACTTTTGCGAGGGGTGTGACCAGCTGATGCCGGGACGGATTGCGATACCTCCCCTATCGGAAGAGCGGAATCGTACGACTCTTCCTCTTGGTCTTGTTAACGCGCTACTAGACAAAATTGAGAAACCGCTGATTGTTGCAGAGCGAAGCGGCAATTTGCTCCTAGTGAACACGCGAGCCACACAATACTTGGAATCACGTGGAAACGCAACAATCCGGGGGCTGAACCTGTTTAACGATGTTCTGGAGATAGATTCAACGGAAATCTTCGGAAAGGTCGAAAAGGGCGAACACGAGGTTGACCTGCAGATAAAAGGTGGCGGAGTGAAATCCACTGCGCGGGTTCAATGGATGCCGGAGCCGGATTGGCTGGTCGTCGAAATTGAGAACAAAGCGGAAGCGCAGCAGGCGCCAGATCCGGCAACGCAACTCACGGTGCAGGAACTTCTGCAAGAACGTGAGATCACCTATAGGAATCTGCTGGCCGCTTATCTGAAATTACAGGAAGTAAACCGGCAGAAAACGGTGTTCCTGGCGTCGGCGGCCCACGAGCTGAAAACACCACTCGCGGTGATCAAGGGTTACTACGATCTCCTTCTGGCCGGGTCACTCGGCCGCCTGACGGACAAGCAACGAGACATCCTTGAGGAATCCAAGGACAGTTGCGAGCGACTGGTGCGTCTGGTGTCCATGTTCCTGAACTACTCCGCGCTGGAGAGCGGGAAGCTGGTGCTGCAACTGAGAGAGAACGACCTGCGAGATTGTCTCGATGAGGTATCCAAACGCTGGTCGGAAGCGTTTCAGCGCAAAGGCGTCAAACTGGATGCCAGCTTTGACCCGTCCGTCCCGGCATTTCGATTCGATTATCAGAAAGTGCAGCAGGCGGCGGCGAATCTGCTGGACAACGCATTGAAACATACACCGAGCGGGGGCAGCGTCACGCTGCGCGCGGCGCCACATTTCTGGGAACGGCGAGTGGCGGCCATGGCTCCGGTGGAGGAGCGGCGCAGGTTCCGTTTGCCGCGCCCGAACAGCGTGGAAGTAAGCGTGGCGGACTCCGGGCCCGGAATCGCAGCCGAGCATCATCAGGAAATCTTTGAAGATTTTGTCCGCGTAGACAGGAACACGTCGGGAATGGGACTGGGGCTGGCCATCGCCAAGCGGCTTATCCAAGCGCACCGCGGGAAAATATGGGTGGAAAGCGAGTCCAAGGCAGGAAGCAAATTTACATTTTTGTTGCCGATGGATCAAAGCTAAGGCATCCGGATTTTGATGATTGCGAGGGAAAAGACAATGGCAGCGAAAGAAAAAATTCTGGTCGTGGATGATGAACCCAGCATTCGAAAGTACCTGCAGACACTGCTGGAGGTCGATGGATTCGAAGTGGAGGCCGTGAGTTCGGGAAAAGACGCACTCGAGCGGATTAACAAGGGCCCACGGCCCGATTTCATCATACTGGATGTGTTGATGCCGGAGATGAACGGCATCGAAACGCTGACGGAATTGATGCAGGTCGACCGCAGCCTGAACGTGATTATGCTTTCGTGCTCGAACGAAGTAGGCACAGTGGTGGAGGCCATACGGATTGGAGCGCACGATTATCTGACCAAGCCGTTCGAGAAATCGGAGCTGGACGCGCGCCAGAAAAAGGAGCTGGCCACGGAGAATCAGGCGTTGCGTGATTACTGCGACCAGGTGACCGAAGATTTGAGTTTTCTGGCAGCCAGCCCTCAGATGGTACGGATCCGGCAGCAGATCCTGCAGATCGCGCCCGTGGACGTGCCCGTTTTTATATGCGGCGAGAGCGGAGTGGGCAAGGAAGTCGTTTCGCGAATGATCCATCTGCGCTCGAAACGGCGCAACCAGCCGTTCGTGAAAGTGAATTGCGCGGCGTTGCCGGGAGAACTTCTGGAATCGGAACTGTTCGGTTTCGAGCAGGGAGCCTTTACTGGGGCGGTGCGCAGCAAGCCGGGCAAGTTTGAAATGGCCAACAAGGGAACGATTTTCCTGGATGAAATTGCGGAAATGAGCACGCACCTGCAGGCGAAATTGCTGCACGTGCTGCAAGACCATCAATACTCGCGACTTGGCGGACGGCACCTAGTGGAAACGGACGTGCGAGTATTGGCGGCAACGAACATCGACGTTCACGAAGCGATGAAAACGGGGCGTTTTCGAGAGGATCTCTACTACCGGTTGAATGTTCTGTCGATCAATGTTCCGCCGCTGCGCGAACGAACAGCGGAAATCCCGCTTTTGTTTCGCCATTTTCTTCAGAAATACAGCGAGAAATTCGGCAAAGCGGCGCCAGGGCCTTCGCAGTATCTCCTGGATGCGGCCGTAAATTATCCGTGGCCGGGCAACCTGCGCGAATTGGAGAATTTCGTAAAGCGGTACGTGATTCTTGAGGACGACGAAGGCAGTCTCCGCGAGCTGGTGGAGATGTCGGCGACACGACGGCGCACTTCACCGCGGGAAGAACCCGCGGTGCAGAAAGAACAGGGACTGAAAGCGCTCGTGCGAGGCTTGAAGGATGAGGCCGAAATGGAAGCGATTGCCGACGCGCTGGAGAAGACGCGGTGGTGCCGGAAAGATGCCGCAAAGATGCTGGGAATCAGCTACAAGGCGCTGCTTTATAAGATGAGGCAGTTTAACCTGGACACGCCGCGAACGAGGAAAGTAGTTTCGACAACGGTGGCATAAGAGCCGGCCCCGAGTGTGGGAACGCGGCAGGGGTAGAATTGGCAGCTAAAGGGCGCACACATAAGGATTCGAGTTCTTCGTCGCCGACGGATTCACGTCGTGGCTGGACCCTTCGAGCTCTCGCCTCAGTCAGAGGTGGTTTAGTGAACAACGGCCGCCAGGCCTGTCGGAGGCATGGGGCCAACGGAACTATAACAAGATGAGGGATTAAATGGATTTCCGATTTTCGGCCCATTTTCATAACAGATTTGAGCGGGGATTTTATTCACTTTTGTGCTGGCGACCGGGTCGATCGGCGGCCAAACAGCGCCGCTCGCCGTAAACCAATTTGGCTTGGCGGAGAGATAAAGAGAATTGGGCAGAGTTTGCTGGGCGAGATAAGTGGAAACCAGGCTGCCGCCAGGAACGTTGGTACTCCAGACCACGGAGTTGGTCTGGCAATCCCAATTGCCGCCGCGAAGGAGCGTGTTTTCAACTTTGGCTGACAACGTGGCGTTGGGAGTTGAGGTTCCCCCGTCGTCATAGTAGCCGAGTTTATAGATACTGGGAGGCTGGGAAGCGTTGGCGTTGATCTGGTAGGAAGTAGCCGTGCAGCCGGACGGATACTGGCCGAAGGCGTTACCCAAAATATTGTTGTAGTTGTTGTAGTAGGCCACGGCAATGGCGTGTATAGCCCCGGTCATCGGAGCACCGGTGTCGGGGTTGGTGGAGGTCAGGTTTATGTAGTTCCGAAAGACGGTGTTGTAACCGCCACTGCCATGAGCGAAGTCGAACTCGATATTCGGAAAAACATTTCCTTCCCAGAGGTTCATGTAGGGATGAGGACTGTGGTTTTGTGTCTCCGGAAGAGAGTTGTGGTATTCCCCCATGTAAGCATCAAGGGCGTAATTGTAGGCAAGTACGTTGCCGCTGGTTCCGCTCAAGGGGAAGGTGTGGCGAGCCTTGCGAATGATGTTGTTCTGAATTAGATTCTCGGAGGCGCGAAACTCCAGAAGGATTGCATAATCCGCTCCGCTGTTGTGATTGTATGCATCGTTCAGGTAGTTGTCGCTGATTTCGCTCCCGTACACATCCGACAGATAAATATGAGACTTGTCCACGGCCATGTCGCTCTCAACGTCATGCACCCAGCAATGGGCGCAGGCCATCATGTTTATGTTCTTAAATTCCAGCAGCGTGCCTGAAGGTGCGGTGGATTGTAAGCGAAGATTTTCCAGCCCGGCGTTCTCGGTCATCGGCAACTTGTAGGCTTGCGGAGACGTAGTGTAGTCAAAATAGAGCGGCCGCTCAATGGTAACGACACTGGCGGTAACTGCCGTGACTTTCACAATTTGCGCCATGACATTGTTTGTTAAGTTGTGCCCACAGCCGCTGCAGGATCCGGTATAGCCCGACGTGTTGATCAATGGATTGCCGTCCGCAGGGTCCAAAGGGTTGGTTTGAGTCACAACCAAATAGCTGTTAACCGCTATGCCGGATACGCTTTGCAAAGTAATCTGAGTGGACCCCTTAGTGGAACCGGCAGTTATGGGAATAAAGATGACGTTCGATGAAGAAAGATACAACTGTCCGAGACTGACGATGTTCGCACCGTCTCCGTATCGGAGAATGGTTTGATTTGGACCCGAACCTCGAAGAACAACTTTCTTATTGAGACACAATCCTGCCTCAGCGTAACCAGTTGCATAGTCGTCTGCAAATCCTTGGCAGACGATTGATGACCGATGAAGCGTATAAGTTCCAGGTTTCAATAAAACGACTGATCCTGCCGGGGCTGCATTTATTGCGTTTTGAATGGCTACGCTGTCATCTGCTCCCCCGCTCGGTGACAAGGTCGCAGTAATGGGCCAAGATGCACTGGGGATTCCACCGGGAATACCTGCATGGGTCCAGTCAACGCTCCGGCTTGCTGGAATCTGCGCCACTGCCAGTCCCGGCAGGAACATAATCGAGAGAACCAAGAAGCGTCTCATGGCTTAAAAGATTCCTCCACGATGGAATAGGCGGCCAGACACCAAAAAGAGATGGGGTGGATTAGGGCAAAACGAAGCAAGCCTTTCAGATATCAGCGGCGCTAGCTGCGCGCGAAATGCCAGGTTCCGAGAACAGATAGTCTTAGTCAATTGCTTTCTAATCGGTCGAATACTCATCGTCTATGTAACCTCAGACTCTGCCCTAAGGACATGATATGGCTGCGGGCCGGGTCGAAATAGTGGTTGAAGGGCCAAATAAGGTACAGGTATTGCTACTGTACGGGGGCGCATCTATTTGCCAGTTCCCCATATCAAGTTCCTGCATGCCGGACCGCTGGTCCGGATCGTTTGTGCCTGTACCCGGCTGGGAACCCCCATGTCACATGGTGGCAAGAGTTTTCCCTCATTCCAGTTTCGGGGGAGAGATTGTTACAATCCAATGATGTTTGGAGCACCTTCGCTGCCAACAACCCACGTGTTTTCAGGTAATTGAGCCTTGACTTGGTTTAGGCGGCTTCCCATCAAGCTTAAGACGGGGTGGCAGTTTGATTGCCACCCCTTTCCGTGCCGCCGCACTCTCCTTGGAGTAAGCGGGTGGTTGGTTTTGGACGGTCCAAGAGCGATCTTGAAGGCAAAAATGGGGTGTCTTTGCGCGAGAGTAATGGCGGTAGCCTGCACAAACGGCACCACGGTGCCTGGGTGGTTCAGCTCAGTGTAAGCATCGGAGGCAGGTGTCCTGACCTACCACAGCGGTCGCAAGTAAGTCCTTGTTTCGGCTCCAAATTGGAAATGAACCTCTCCATGATCAGCGCTAATTCAATCCATCTACCTCCGCAGAGGGAAGAGAAGACATGATCCGAGTCGGTGTAGTCGGTTACGGCTATTGGGGACCCAACATCGTGAGGAATCTGCACGGTCTGGATCACGTGCGGGTGGTGATGGTCTGCGACAATAGCCCTGCGGCTTTGGCCCGTGTGCGGAAGAACCATCCCGGGCTTTCGACGACTTCCGATCCTTGGGAAGTCCTGGGGTCGCCGGAGATTGACGCGGTTGCCGTGATCACTCCCGTTTGGACTCACTACGACCTCAGCAAAGCGGCACTCGAAAATGGCAAACATGTTTTTGTGGAGAAGCCTTTCACTTCGAACGCGACCCAAGCAGAGGAACTCATCGAACTGGCGGCTCGGAAGAGACTGACCATCATGGTGGATCACACATTCTTGTTCACCGGCGCGGTGCGCAAAATCCGCGAACTGGTCGACAGTGGGGCCCTGGGCGATCTCTATTACTACGACTCGTTGCGGGTCAATCTGGGACTTTTTCAGCACGACGTCAGCGTGATTTGGGACCTAGCGCCGCACGATCTCTCAATCATGGATCATCTGATAAAGAAAGAACCGGAGGCCGTCGTGGCAACCGGGGAAAAGCATTTGAATGGCGTGGAAGATGTCGCGTTCATGACGATCTATTTCCCGCAGAATGTGATCGCGCACATCAACGTGAATTGGCTTTCACCCGTGAAGATTCGCACTACCCTGATCGGAGGGCAGAAGAAGATGCTGGTCTGGAATGACCTCGTGGCCGACGAAAAGATTCGTGTATACGACAAGGGTGTGGCGATCAGAGAAGGAGAAGGAATCCGTGACGCGCTCGTAAGCTACCGAACCGGCGACATGTGGGCGCCACAGCTCGAACAATCGGAAGCGTTGCGCGTCGAACTCGCTTACTTTGCAGATTGCGTTCTCAACAGCAAGACGCCCATCAACGACGGCCACGCCGGCCTTCGAGTCGTCCGCATGCTGGAAGCAGCAGATTGTTCCATTCAAAAGAGAGGAGAATTGGTGCGACTGTGAATGAGTTCTGTGCAATTGGTTCAGACGTGAAATTGGGAAACGGGGTCAAACTCTCCAAGTTCATTAATCTTTACGGCTGCGAAATCGGCGACAACGTGAAAATAGGAGCATTTGTTGAAATCCAAAAGAACGCAACAGTCGGAAAGAACTGCAAAGTCTCCAGCCATAGTTTCATTTGTGAAGGCGTGGTTATCGAGGACAACGTGTTTATCGGCCATAGCGTGACCTTCATTAACGATTCCTACCCGCGGGCAACTACGGCCGAGGGTCTGTTGCAGAACGAAAAGGATTGGAAGGTCGAGCAGACCCTGGTGAAAAAGGGCGCCTCGATTGGATCGGGGACAACGGTTCTCTCCAAGGTGGTCATCGGGGAGAACGCCATCGTGGGAGCCGGCAGCGTTGTGACAAGAGATGTACCCGCGAACGCGATTGTAGCGGGAAATCCTGCAAAGTTTTTGCGTTATATCACCACGGAGTCAAGGACAGCATGATGACGGACAACGGAAAGATCGCATTTCTGGATTTGGTCAGCGTTCACGAAGAACTCGAGAAGGAGCTTGTTGCCGTCTTTCAGAAGGCACTGAGAACAGCAGGCTTCATCGGCGGGCCAATGGTTGAAGAATTCGAACGGTCGTTCGCCGCATTCTGTGAGACGCGGTTCGCGATCGGCGTGAATAGCGGGACGGACGCACTCCGCTTTGCCTTGATGGCCGCAGGCGTCCGCGAGGGAGATTCAGTCGTGACCGTGGCAAATACGTTTATCGCCACGACGGAAGCAATTTCGCAAGCGGGGGCGCGCCCTGAGTTCGTGGATATCGATGACCGCACCTACAACATTGATCCAGAGAAGTTGCGCAGGTTTCTTGAGCAGCAGTGCTCGCGTGACCATGCAGGGCAGTTGATCAGCCGGAGGACAGGACGGCCGGTGACGGCAGTGGTCCCGGTACACCTGTATGGACAGACGGCCGACATGGATGCCATCGAGGAGCTAGCGGACCACTACAAACTGGTGGTCATCGAGGATGCCTGCCAAGCGCACGGCGCGGAGTATTTTTCAAATCGTGACCATCGCTGGAAGAAGGCCGGTTCTGTAGGCAAGGCGGCGGCCTTCAGCTTCTATCCTGGGAAAAATCTAGGCGCGTGCGGCGAAGCGGGCATAGTCACCACTAATGACGAGGAAATGGCGCGTCATATCCGCATGATCCGCGATCACGGTCAAGCAAAGAAGTACTACCACGACATAGAGGGGTACAATGGGCGTCTGGATTCCATTCAAGCGGGGTTCTTAAGCGTAAAGCTGAAGTACTTGCCGAGCTGGAACCAAAGCCGGTGCGACCACGCCCGCAAATATAATGAACTGTTTGCCGCCGCGGAGACAAATATCATTACGCCGTATGAGCCTTCCTGGTCCAAGGCCAATTATCATCTCTACGTGATACAGGTGGAGAACAGGGAGGCAGTGCAGACCGCGCTCTCAAAGGAAAATATCGTCACCGGGATTCATTATCCGATTCCGTTACATCTGCAGAAGGCGTACACCAACCTTGGGTATCGGCTCGGAGATTTACCTGTGTGCGAGAAAGCTGCGGGACGAATCCTGTCTCTCCCCATGTTCCCAGGCCTTTCAGAACCGGCGCAGGCGCGGGTGGTACAAGCTGTAACTCGAAGCGTACAGCGCACCACGGCCGACCGTACCGCAACGGTGTCAGCCTAATCTATCGGGCAGGAGATGCCGGAGATCGCAGTGCGTTCTCGCGACTCCAGACGGTAATTTGAAGTTATTGATGTGAACGGCGCCCGCAATGGTGGTTGCCAGTTCTCCTGTAAGCGGCGCAATTCCGTACATTAGGAAATCGAGGATGGAGCAGGGGACGCGCATTACGAAGTGAAACGCCATTCGAAGAAGGAGAAGGCCTTGAGCGAACAAAAGAGCGTCGTTGTCGCCGGACTAGGAGAGGTGGGCCGGCCCCTCCTCGCACTCGTCTCAGAGCACCACAATGCCGTGGGAGTGGATATCACCCCGCCTATCGGAGAAATCGGAACCGTCGATGTTCTGCATATTTGTTACCCCTTCGACATCAAGGATTTTGTTGGTGAGACCGCGCGTTACATCGAGCTTTTCCGGCCAACGCTCACGATCATCAACAGCACAGTGGCAATCGGGACCACGCGAGCGGTAATCGCGCGGACCGGGGCCAGCGTGGTGCACAGTCCTGTGCGTGGCAAACATGCTCGCATGCTGGACGAGATGCGTATCTATACAAAATTCATTGGGGCACCAGATCCCGCAATTGGCGAGCTGGCCGCCGAACATTTCAATTCACTAGGCATGAAAACCAAGATCCTGTCGTCTACGGAAGCGACCGAGCTGGCGAAGCTTACGGAAACGACCTACTTCGGCCTGATGATCGCCTGGGCACAAGAGGTCGAGAGATATTGTGACCAATCGGTTCAGCACTACGACGAAATTATCTCTTTTTGGGAGGAAATAAAATTCTTTCCTTCGGTCAAGTACTTTCCAGGTATCATTGGCGGTCATTGCGTCATGCCCAACATCGGACTTCTGAATAAGTTTAGCCCTTCAGAAATTCTTGACGCGATTCTGGACTCTAATGGAAAGAAAATAGAGCGAGACTCCCGCACAAAATTGCGCGAGAGCGGGATGACGGACAAACAAATGACGGTTGGATCAAGGAGTTGAAACCATTGGAGCAATCCTGGACGAATGCGAGAGCCAAACTCGCATCGGTGATTGGACACTGAGTATGGTTGGTTCGTCCCCGACGCACCCCACCGATCTCACCTCGCAAATTCAAACCCCGATAGGCTCAAGCAGCCGGCGGCTTGGAGGAAAACGGGCAGCGATGGTTACATTCTCGCTTTACCCGGGCGATCCAAGACCACGTCGCGCCGTTGATGCGCTTGTTGGAGAAGGGATGCAAGTGGACTTGATATGCCTTGCGGGCGAAAACGCTCTGCGGCATGAGAAACTGAACGGCATTGAGATCCTCCGGGTCCCGCTCAAAAACCGCCGGGGCGGCAAGTTGGCATACGCGTGCCAGTATGCCGCCTTCATTCTAATCTCGTCCTTGATCTTCGCCCTCCGCTCATTGACCCGCCGCTACGACTTGGTCTACGTGCATAACATGCCTGACATCCTTGTGGTGAGTTCGTTGATACCGAGGGCGCTCGGAGCAAAGGTGATCCTCGATTTACATGATCCAATGCCTGAGCTCATGATGACGATATTCAACGTTGAGAGGGACAGACTAATCGTCCGACTCATCAGTCGAATCGAGAAGTGGAGCATGGCACGCGCCAATTTAGTGTTGACCGTCAACGTCGCATGCAAGCGAATTTTCGGCTCCCGCAGCTGTCGTCCGGAGAAGATTGGAGTGATCATGAATTCCCCGGACAGCGAGATTTTTCCATTTCGCACGCCAGAATCGTATGCACCCACAAACGAAGCGGGCGACAAACGGTTTGTGATCATGTATCACGGATCGTTGGTTGAACGGAATGGGTTGGATCTCGCAGTCGACGCGTTTGCGCGAGTCCGAAAGTCCGTTCCAACCGCGGAACTCAGGGTTTATGGCGCCAGGACTGCTTTTTTCGACCGCGTAATGGAGGCCGCACGAAACAAGGGCGTGGATGAAGCGATTCGATACTTGGGGCCGAAACGACTCGAGGATCTTGTGCCAGCAATCCAAGAATGCGACGTAGGTGTCATTCCGAATCCTCGGAATGCATTTACGCAGATTAACACCCCGACTCGAATCTTTGAGTACCTGACTCTGGGGAAGCCAGTTATTGCTCCCAACACGCCCGGCATTCAAGATTACTTCAACAATGAATCTCTGCTTTTCTTCGAGTCCGGCAACTCGGAGGACCTTGCAGAAAAAATCGAATATGTGTTCTCCCACGGCAAAGAGGCCAACGAGATGGTAGGGCGAGGGCAGCAGGTTTATCTGACGCACAAATGGAGCAACGAGAAGCAGAGACTTGTGAGCATGGTAAGCAATCTGCTTCACGCAGAAAAAGATGCCGTGCAACTGTGTTCCATATAGTTGGTGTCGTATGAGGGAAACCAAGAAATTGCCGGCATGATCGGGGTCATTGCGAATCCGTCGGAACACGCTGTCGTCCATGAGTTCTTTGAGCTTTTCAAGACTCCATGGGAGTTTTTTCGGAGCGAGGGACATTACGAAGTCCTGCTATGCTCCGGAGATGCCCGGTTGCCCGAACGCCTCGCGAAACTGGTCCTGATCTATGCTGGTCAGAAGGTACCACTTGACGCCGAATCCGAAGTTCAAATAGCTTCCGAGCAAAAAGAGACTCGCATCCTCTCCTTCGGAGGAATCCGAATCCCGATCTATGGACGGAGCATAACCTTTCGGGAAACAAAGGGGGAATTAGGAGAGGAAGGCACCGATCAGGCGGCAATGCATTTGGAGCAGCGGGAAGGAAGGGTGTTAGCGCGCATCGGCTACAATCTGTTCGCCGAGATTCGAGCTTTGCTTACAGTGGGCCAACCTGCGGGTAACGCCGGCATTCCGGCATTGGAGCTACATATCGCCGTCCTGCGGAATCTAATCCTTTCGAGTGGCATCCCTATGGTTGAGATCCCGCCGGTTCCAGATGGATATCGATTCATTGCTTGCTTAACCCACGACGTAGATCATCCCTCCATCCGCAGCCACAAGTTTGACCACACCATGTTTGGGTTCTTGTACCGTGCAATCCTCGGTTCTGTATTCGACGTGTTCCGGGGACGGGCGCGCTTGCGTAATTTCCTGACCAATTGGACTGCGGTCCTGAAGCTGCCGTTTGTTCATCTGGGTCTCGCAAAGGACTTCTGGCGCGAGTTCGATGATTACACGAAGCTGGAAAAAGGATCACGCTCATCGTTTTTCGTGATTCCTTTCAAGGACTATCCAGGACGGACTAGACGTGGCCCGGCGCCCAAGCGCCGCGGCTCTCGCTACTGCGCCAGTGACATTGCAGGTCCCATTCGAAAATTGATCTCCGCAGGCTGCGAAGTCGGAGTACACGGAATAGATGCGTGGCTTGACAGTTCCAGCGGGCGTGAAGAACTAGAGCAGATTCGTCGAATAACGGGAATCCAAGAGGTCGGAGTACGAATGCACTGGCTTTATGCTGATGAACAATCGCCTGTGACACTGGAAAAGGCGGGCGCCGATTACGATTCCACGGTTGGCTACAACGAGACGGTTGGGTATCGAGCAGGAACGACTCAGGCTTATAAGCCCTTAGGAGCTACGCGCCTGATCGAATTGCCCTTGCACATCATGGACACTGCCTTGTTCTTCCCGAGCTATCTTGATCTATCATCAGACGAAGCCAGCAAACGGGTTGACAGAATCATCGACAATGCGGTTCGGTTTGGCGGCAGTGTCACGGTCAACTGGCACGACCGAAGCATTGCCCCCGAGAGATTATGGGGAGATTCTTACGTGACCTTGGTTGACGAACTTAGAAAACGAGAAGCATGGTTCTCGACCGCCTCGCAGGCAGTCTCCTGGTTTCGAAAACGCCGGTCGGCAGTCTTTGAGACCGTCGACAGGGACTCGGGTATCTTGCGTGTGAAGGTCGGGTTCGATGGAAAAGAGGAACTACCTGGTTTGCGGTTGCGAGTCCACAAACCCGGAGGGTTGTCTCAAGATACCGCGATCATCGCAGGTCCGTCAGGTCACACTTATGAGATCAGTTTGAATCACAGAGTTGCTAATTGAGTGTTCTCGACAATGTTCCAGAGATCATACTCGCCAAGCTCTGCGAACTCCAGGGTAAGTGGCACAACCCGGGCGAGAAGACCTTGCGCTGCCGAGGTTCCTTGGAGACGAGCCATGCCAAGGATTGTTGGGGGCCATTGTGAAGAACCGAGGAAAGCGCCGAAGCGAGGAGTGCCACAAGCTCTTCTGCCAGAAAGATTCAGATTGCACATTTCCGGACACGAAATGACTCGAAGCTTCAAGTTAGAGAAGCTCTCGCGGAGCCGGTAAATGCCCGCCGCGATTGCCCCAGTCGTTTATTTCCTCTTGATCGTGGGACTTTTTTGGCTCGACCGGGATGAGAAGGTCCAGACCTCGAAGGCTCTCTGGATCTCCGTTGCTTGGTTTTCGCTGGCTTGTTCGCGGCCGGTGGCCCAGTGGTTGCAGGTGAGCGCAATCGACTCACCCGACCAAGTACTGGAGGGAAGCCCGCTTGATCGGCTGGTTTTCACGGGGTTGCTCGTTGTCGGGCTGATCGTGCTATTCAGCAGAGGACAGCGGATCGGCAGGTTCTTGTCAGGGAACGCGCCAATCCTCTTGTTTTTCCTCTACTGCGCCATGAGTCTCCTCTGGTCTGACTACCCAGAGGTGGCGTTCAAGCGCTGGACCAAGTCGTTGGGCGACCTCATTATGATCCTGATCGTCTTGAGCGATCGCGAACCGACGGCCGCACTGAAGCGACTCCTCTCCCGGACGACTTTTGTCCTAATCCCACTTTCCGTTTTGTTCATCAAGTATTATCCGAACCTCGGGCGGGGGTACGGCGTTTGGCAGGGGGAAGTGCACTACACAGGTGTTACAACCAACAAGAACACTCTTGGGGTGATTTGTCTCATCTTCGGACTGGGATCTGTGTGGCGTCTTCTTGCTACTTACCGAGATCGGAACGGTGCAGGCCGGACCCGGCGACTGATCGCTCACGGAATCATTCTGAGCATGGTGTTCTGGCTGTTTTGGGTCGCCAATTCGATGACGTCCATAACTTCCTTCCTCATGGCGAGCATTTTACTTTTGTGGGCGAATTCTCGTGCGTCTATCCGAAATCCAGTTATCGTGCATCTCCTCATAGCAGTAATGATTGCTGTCTCTGCTTCTGTTGTGTTTCTTGGAGTGAGCCCGGGTGTCCTGAAGACGATGGGAAGAAACCCGACGCTGACTGACCGGACTGAGATTTGGACAGTTTGCCTCAGCTTGGTGCAAAACCCGGTATTGGGGACCGGGTTCGAGAGTTTCTGGTTGGGCCCGCGACTTGAAAAGATGTGGAGCATGTACTGGTGGCGCCCGAGCGAGGCTCACAACGGTTACCTCGAGATCTTCTTGAACCTGGGATGGCTGGGAGTGGCTTGGCTAGTTGTCATCGTTGCGACGGGGTACCGAAGAGTGTTCAATGTATGGCGCAGCAATGTCTCGACCGGCAGCCTCTTGCTGGCATACTTCTTCACGGGTCTGGTCTACAACTTTACCGAGGCAGCGTTCTTCCGGATGATGGCTCCGGCCTGGATATTCTTGCTTTTAGCGATGACTAGTCTCCCAGACGCTGCGAGCCCTCAGATCTCGGAAATCTCTGGTCCTGACCGGACCAGAAGCGGGGGAGCCTTCAAACCCCGGGAAGATCACTTTTCGCCTGAAACCCAAAGAGGCGACCGTCCAAATCAATTGGCAGGTATTCGAGGATGACACTGGGAACATCACTTCTCTCTCCGAAGACCTTCAGCAAAGACGTTGCCGCTTTCGGAAACGTGTCACCGGAGCAGTCAGTTGAGATTGAAGTGGCGTTACTCACCGGCGGATTTGATAAGCCTTACGCGTTCGGCTTGGCAATGGCGCTTATTTCAAAAGGCGTGCGCCTAGATGTGATCGGCAGCGATGATGTGGATAGTCCCGAAATGCATTGCACTCCTAAGCTAAACTTTTTCAATCTGTGGGGAAGTAAGGGGGAAGCCAGTCTTGCTACGAAGATTTCAAGGGTGTTGATCTACTATGTGCGTCTGATCCGATACGCCACGATCACCGAGGCCCAGATCTTTCATGTCCTATGGAATAACAAGTTCCAGTTTCTTGATCGAACTCTGCTCATGCTGTACTACAGACTCCTGGGGAAGAAGATCGTCCTTACCGCGCACAATGTCAACGCAGGGAAGAGGGACTCAAACGACTCGCTGCTTAACCGCATAACCTTAAGAGCGCAGTACCTGCTTGCGGATCATGTCTTCGTTCATACTGAAAAGATGAAGAGTGAGCTGCTCAGGGATTTTGGCGTTCATGAAGCAAAAGTCTCTGTCATTCCATTCGGAATCAATAATTCTGTTCCGCACACAGCTCTAACTCCCCACGAGGCAAAGGAGCGCCTTGGCATCAGACGTGATGAAAGGACGATCCTGTTCTTCGGGGCCATCCGGCCTTACAAGGGTCTCGAATATCTGGTCGACGCATTTCAACAGCTCGCGGCAACCCATCCAGAGTATCGGCTAATTATCGCCGGTGAGGCGAGGAGGGAAGCCGAGCAGTATGTGGGCGACATTCAACGGACGATCAACTGCCACGTCAGTCGAGAGCAGGTGATACGGAGAATCAAGTACATTCCCGATAGAGAGACAGAGCTATATTTCAAAGCAGCCGACGTCCTTGCGCTGCCTTATACGCACATCTTTCAGAGTGGTGTGCTTTTCCTGGGATATAGCTTCGGCTTGCCCGTAATCGCGACGGATGTGGGATCGATCAATGAAGAGATAGTTGAGGGCCGAACGGGGTTTCTGTGCAGGCCGTGTGATCCGGTCGACTTGACCAAAGCAATCGAGAAATATTTTGATAGTGATCTCTTCAAGAATTTGGCCAGCCATCGGCGGGAGATCCGAGAGTACGCTACTGCCAAGTATTCGTGGGACATCGTCAGCGAGATAACCCAAAAGGTCTATGCACAAGTGTCGATAGAGCGATAAAGATGAAGCCATTGGTGTCAATTCTAATTCCGGCGCACAATGCAGAGAAATGGATCGCGGACACGATCCGTTCGGCGGTGTCGCAATCGTGGGAACAAAAAGAGATCATTGTCATTGATGACGGATCTACCGATCAAACGCTGCGAATTGCGCGGCAGTTTGAATCGGAGTCGATCCGCGTTATCTGGCAGGAAAACCAGGGCGCTGCAGCAGCCAGAAACAAAGCACTGTCCCTGAGCCACGGCGATTACATTCAATGGCTGGATGCCGACGATCTGCTGGCTTCAGACAAGATTGCCAAGCAGATGGAAACACTCGATCCCGCTGGCAGTCGGCGGACACTTCTCTCTTCCTCATTTGGCCAGTTCATGTACCGGCCATGCCGCGCACGATTCATTCCGACCGCCTTGTGGTGTGATCTGTCTCCCGCTGAATTCCTGGTGCGCAAATTGGGACAGAGGGTGTTCATGCAAACCGCCGTGTGGCTCGTCAGTCGTGAATTGACCGAGGCTGCCGGTCCCTGGGACACCAGCATGATTTCCGATGACGATGGCGAGTACTTCTGCCGGATCCTCTTAGCGAGCGATGGCGTACGATTCGTGCGGGACGCCCGCGTGTATTATCGGTCGGTTGGGACCATGCGCCTGAGTTACGTGGGCCGATCGAACAGCAAATTGGAGGCCTTGTGGAGCTCCATGCAATTGCATATCTCTTACCTGCGGTCGCTGGAGGACAGCCGCAAGGTCCGAGAAGCTTGTATCAAGTACCTGCAAAACTATCTCATCGATTTCTATCCGCTAAGGCCCGACATAGCTGAACAGATGCATAAGGTCGCCAAAGACCTGGGAGGGCAGTTGGATGCCCCGAGCTTGTCCTGGAAGTACTCTTGGATTAAGAAACTTTTTGGCTGGAATTGTGCCAAGCGAGCTCAATTGTTCTTGCCAAGCGTCAAGTGGTCGCTTGTGAGGTTTTGGGACAAAGGGCTGTCCCGGATCGAAGCCCGCGGGGTTGCACGAGCCAATTCGGGAACATGAACTTGCCAAAGAGAGAACACGAGTGAACAAGACTGCCTTCATAACTGGCGCCGAGGGGTTCATCGGTTCTCACTTGGTCAAATTCCTCTGCGCCAGGGGGTGGAACGTAATCGGAGGATACCTCCTTCACGGCCCTGCTTCCTTCGCGAAGTCACCGAATCTTTGTTTTGTGCAATGTGACCTGCGAAACGGCCAACGCGTCACGCAACTCCTCGTTGAGTATCAGCCAACACACATATTCCACTTAGGGGCACAGAGCCTGCCCACAGTGTCATGGGCGGATCCAGTCGGGACCTTTGAGTCTAACGTCATGGGCTCATTGCACCTGTTTGAGGCCGGGCGTCATCTGAAGAGGCCACCGGTGATTGTCTCGGCTTGTTCGAGCGCCGAATACGGACACGTGCCGGCATCGGCCGTGCCTGTGACCGAAAAGCAGCCGCTTCGGCCGCTGCACCCATACGGCATCAGCAAGGTTTGCCTCGACCTGTTGGCGCGCGAATATTTCTTGGATTACAAGATTCCGGCGGTCAACGTGAGGCTCTTTAACACCACGGGTCCAGGCAAGACGAATGATGCACCTTCGGATTTCGTGCGGCAGTTGATTGGCATCAAGAAAGGTCAGCGACCGCCCGTAATCGAAGTCGGGAACTTGAAGACACGCCGGGCATTCCTCGACGTAAATGATGCAGTGCGCGGTTTTCATCTCGCTGCGACGAAAGGGAAGCGAGGTGAAGCTTACAACCTATGTGCGAGCCGGACATACGAGATCGGCGATCTTTTGCGCATCGCGATCGGTTTATCGGGTGTGAATGGAAAGATTCTGCCCGTTCCGCGTCTCATGCGCCTCTCTGATGAAAGAATCATCTTCGGTAGCGTGGAAAAGATCCGCAAGGATACGGGTTGGAAACCGCTGGTTTCGATTGAGCAAACCCTGAAGTCCATGTTGGAATACTGGCAAGGAGCCACGTGATATCGGATTTCCGCGAACTGAAACCATCGATGGAAATGGGAAAATAAGCTCATGATAATTACACGCACTCCATTCCGCATCTCATTCTTTGGCGGCGGCACTGATTATCCTGTCTGGTACCGTCAGTTCGGTGGCGCCGTATTGTCAACCACGATCGACAAGTGTTGCTACATTACTTGCAGACGGTTACCACCGTTCTTCGAATACCACAGCCGTATTTCTTATTCGAAGGTTGAAAATGTCGTCCACAATGGTGAAATCGAGCACCCCTCAGCGCGGGCATGCTTGCAGCACTTGGGTGTAAACGAGGGAGTGGAGATTCATCACGTCGCTGACCTGCCGGCTCGGACTGGCCTGGGCACCAGTTCGGCCTTTACGGTGGGGCTTTTGCTGGGCTTGTACGCGCTCAGAGACCAGATGCGTGATAAGCATGCACTGGCTGCCGATGCCATTCAGGTAGAGCAGCAAGTACTTAAAGAAGCCGTGGGATCGCAAGACCAAGTCAGCGCTGCATATGGGGGCTTTAATCGAATCATTTTCAACACAGACGGCAGTATCGAGGCAAAGCGGATACTGACCTCCCAAGACAGATTGGCCGTGCTTCAGGAACACTGCGCGCTCTTCTTCACTGGGTTTGCACGAACTGCTTCAGAAATTGCCAAAGAACAAATAAGAATGACACCTCATCGGAAGCATGAGCTCGACACGATGTTTCAGATGGTCAACGAAGCTGAGGCAATTGTCACGAACCCGCGGCGCTCGTTAGATGAATTCGGCCATTTGCTGCACGAGAGTTGGCAAATTAAGAGAACGCTTACGCAAAGCATTACGAACACTAATCTTGATGATATTTATGAGGCTGGGCGAAGCGCTGGCGCTCTTGGGGGCAAGCTTCTCGGAGCCGGCGGCGGTGGTTTTATGCTGTTCTTCATTCCGCCTGAACGGCGGCAAGCGTTACGGCTGCGACTCAAGAACCTTTTGTGCGTTCCGCTCGCGTTCTCCAGTAGAGGAAGCCATGTCATCGTCTACGAGCCTGAGGAGGCGTACGATAAATCGCTTGCCACTGAGCGGCGTGAGGTGTACGCGCAGCAACCGGAGCGGTAACACGAACTAGCACCGTGAGCAGTCGCTTAGGAATTCTACCGTCAGTCAACTGTGGAAATAACGACTGTCCGCCACTTACGGGAATCATTATCCTCTAAAATGCGGTTGGCTCAAGATAATAGCAATGCATAATAACAATACGATTATCGGTTTTGACGATTTGATCTTGATTACAGGCTCGAACGGCTTCATTGGGTCCAGAGTGGTCGAGAGATTGCTCCGATCCGGTTTCACCAATCTTCGCTGCTTAGTACGGCCGTCGAGCGATTTGACCCTTCTGGATGCAATCCTTGCAAACTTTCAGAACGCGCGGGTCGAGGTGATCAAGGGAAATCTGTTGTCCCGTGACGACTGTGTGAAAACGGCAAAAAATGTGGCTGTGATTTTCCACTTGGCGGCAGGAATCGAGAAAACCTTTCCGGGGTCCTTCATGAACTGTGTTGTGACGACGAGAAACTTGCTGGACGCAGCCATGGAATTTGGGAACCTACAGCGCTTCGTAAACATCAGTTCGTTTGCGATTTATTCGAACTGGAACATCGCGGGCGGGGGATTGCTCGACGAAACTTGTGAGCTGGAAAGCCGGCCGGTGGAGCGAGCCGAGGCGTATACCTTTGCAAAGCTGAAACAAGATCAACTGGTGCTTGAATACGGCCTGAAACATCGCGTGCCATACGTCATCCTGCGTCCGGGGGCGGTCTACGGTCCCGGGGCCCGCCAGATCACTGCCAGGGTGGGAATTGATACCTTCGGAATATTTTTTCATTTGGGTGGTTCGAATCAAATTCCATTAACTTATGTCGATAACTGTGCCGAGGCCATCGTTCTTTCGGGCATCAAACCCGGGGTCAACGGTGAGGTCTTCAATGTGGTTGATGACGATTTACCCACCAGCAGGCAATTCCTTAGAATGTACAAGAAGCAGGGCAAGCGCTTTAAGTCCATCTATATTCCTTATGGGATCTTCTACTGTCTCTGCTGGGCCTGGGAAAAATATTCCAAGTGGTCGGAAGGTCAGCTGCCACCAGCTTTCAATCGACGAAGATGTGCGGCGTATTGGAAGGGGAATAGATACACTAATCAAAAGCTGAAAGACCGTCTCGAATGGCGGCCCATAGTTGCGTTTTCGGAAGCATCGAGGCGGTACTTCGAGTATGTCAGAAGGACGAGTTAGCTGATGCTAAGAGTGGCGATCGTCGGATGCGGCAAAATAGCCGATCAACATGCGGAGCAGATTCTCCTTATTGCGGGCTGCGAAATAGTCGGTGTCTGTGACCGAGAGGAGTTGATGGCGCGGCAATTACAAGAGCGTTTGAAGGTGGGTTCGTACTTCACAGAAGTGCAGGATCTTCTCGACACGGCCAAACCGGATGTGGTTCACATTACAACGCCACCACAGAGTCATTACCCGCTAGGCAAATTGTGCCTCTTAGCCGGGTGCCACGTTTATGTCGAAAAGCCTTTCACTGTAAACGCCGCGGAAGCCGAAGAGCTAATAAGACTTGCAGAGCGCAAAAACCTGAAATTAACAGTGGGCCATAATGCGCAGTTCAGTCATTCGGCCCTTCGGATGCGGCAACTCATCAAGGACGGCTATTTGGGCGGTCCTCCAGTGCATATGGAAAGTTATTATTGTTACGACCTGCGCGACGCAGGCTATGCCAAAGTGTTGTTAGGGGACAGCCATCATTGGGTCAGAAAGTTGCCCGGGGGATTGCTGCAGAACGTGATCAGCCATGGCATTAGCAAGGTAGCGGAATTCCTAACAGGTGATACTCCCGAAGTCCTCGCGTATGGTTTCACGAGCCCACTCTTGAAGAGCATTGGAGAAACAGAAATCATCGATGAACTGCGGGTGATCCTACATGACGATGTAGCGACGGCCTACTTCACCTTTTCTTCACAGATGCGACCCGCTTTGCACCAGCTCCGGTTGTTTGGACCGAAGAACGGATTGGTCATGGATGACGATCAACTGACGGTGATCCGAGTAAAAGGATCTCGATATAAGAGTTATTTGGAGCAGTTTGTTCCTCCGTGGGAGTATGCCAAGCAATATATCGGCAATTCCTTGGGGAATATAACAAAGTTTCTAAAGTCAGATTTTCAGACGGGCTACAGTATGAAAGTTCTGATACAAGCTTTTTATCGCTCAATCACTGATGGGCAGCCATTACCCATACCTTATAAGGAGATCTTGCGAACCTCACGGATCATGGATGAAATCTTCTCGCAGTTAAGCTCGGCACGTAATGCGATAGCCGCTGGGCAGGGCAGGAATGTACCCGTAGAGCGATAGCGAGATAGAGAATGAGTCACCCCTCAGGTCACCTACGCTACGTCCTCATCACGCCCGCTCGTAATGAGGAACGGTTTATCGAGAAAACGATTCAATCCGTGGCTGGCCAAACAGTCTTGCCGTCAAAGTGGGTAATCGTGAATGACGGATCGACGGACGCCACGGCAAATGTTGTGGGCCGATACCTGGCGCAGTACGATTGGATGGAATTGGTTAATCTGCCCACGCACCGGGATCGCAGTTTCGCGGCGAAAGTCCATGCGTTCAACGCGGGTCTTGATAGAGTCAAGAACCATGAGTATGACGTCATTGGAAACCTGGATTCGGACCTTTCCTTTGATGCGGATTACTGCGAATTTCTATTAATAAAGTTCGAAGAAGACGCCCGTCTTGGAGTTGCGGGGACCATTTTCCGGGAAGAAGGTTACAGTTCGGCAACCGACAGTTTTGAGGGTCAGAACCACGTTGCCGGAGGTTGCCAGCTTTTTCGGCGCGAGTGCTTCGAGGAGATTGGTGGATATATCCCAAACAGGGCGGGGGGTATCGACTGGATCGCGGTTACTACTGCCCGAATGATGGGCTGGACGACTCGATCCTTTCGAGAGAAATGGTTCTTTCATTACCGGAGTTTGGGAACCGCTGAACGTTCGCTCCTTGCTTCAATGTTCTCCTACGGCGAGAAAGACTACTATCTTGGTGGGCATCCTTTATGGGAACTCTTCAGGGTAGTGTATAGAGCCACCAAGAAACCGTATTTCCTGGGGGGTATCGCTTTGTATGCGGGATACTTATCCGCATTTGTGCGCCGAATGAAAAGGCCTGTCTCTGATAGGCTCATGCGATTTCATCGCAAGGAACAGTTGGTAAAGTTGAAAGCGATATTCAGGTCGATGTTCAGGTTTAAGCGGATAGACAGCTTCGAAGTTAAGCCGAATTAATAATAATAGGTGGCCAAGTCGGGATAATGAGAGAAACGATAGTGGTCGAGAAAGTACAGCCGGCTGTGCTCCGGTTTATCGGATGGCTCGATCGCTACGGAGAGACTTCGTACGATCACCAGAGCTTCTTCGCAAGTGATTTCGGGCGCCGCGCGAAGGGCCTTTACTATAAGAACGCATTGTTAGGAACACTGGCTGTTTCCCCTATGATCTTCGGCGAGGCGTTTGTGCCCTCTGCCCGGCGGCTCTTCTGGAAAGCGCAGAGGTTTCCCATCGCGGACGCGCATTATGCGATGGGGTTCGCTTTCCTGTCGCAGGTCCTGGAGGAGGAGCAGTACTACAAACGAGCAGTCCATTTTCTTGAGGTTCTCAAGGAAACCCGGTGTCCGGGCTATGATCACTACTGCTGGGGATACCCGTTCAATTGGGAAACAAGACGCGGAACCCTAAAAGAAGGAACGCCCCTGATCACGACAGTGCCCTATGTATACGAAGCGTTTCGTGAAGTTTATCAGGTCGATGGCGACCAGAGGTGGCGGCAGATAATGCAGTCGATCGCACAGCATGCCCTACAGGACTATCACGATTTCCAGACTTCCGCGAACGCTTCTACCTGTTCCTACACTCCTGAATCTGATGATCCGGGCGGTGTCATAAATGCCAGTGCCTACCGAGCGTTTCTCCTAATGAGAGCAGCGGTGGACTTTTCGGAGGAGCAATATCGAAAGGTTGCTGAAAGAAACGTAAATTTTGTCATCGAATCTCAGAACGCAGACGGTTCCTGGTACTACTCCACGGACGGTCAAAGAGACTTTGTGGATCACTTTCATACCTGCTTTGTCCTCAAGGCGCTGGCAAAAATCGAGACGTTCACAAGGAATCGTGAGTGCACTAAAGCCATCGAGCGTGGCGTGGGTTACTACGTCAAAAATTTGTTTGATCAAAGAAGTTTGCCCAAGCCTTTCTCGCGGAGGCCTCGGCTGACGGTATACCGACGAGAATTGTATGACTACGCGGAGTGTATCAATCTAGCCGTGCTGCTGAGAGGCCGTTTTCCAGCGCTGGACAATATCTTGTCGATTGTTCTAAATCTGGACGGATGGCAGAAGCCCGACGGCTCATTCCGAAGCCGTCAGCTTCTCCTCGGTTGGGACAACTGCCCCATGCATCGTTGGGCGCAATCCCAATTGTTTAGAAGTCTTTGTTTTCTGCTGTATCAAGATAAACACAGCGGCAAGCTTCAATCTATTACACAGAACTAGCCAATCTTATGTGCGGAATCTGCGGACAATACAACTTTGGCAATCAAGCCCCGGTGCCCCGCCGGAACATTGAAAAGATGACGAAGAGCCTCGTCCACAGGGGACCTGATGACGAAGGCTACCATATTGCTGGACCGCTAGGGCTTGGCTTTCGGCGGCTCTCTATTATCGATCTTGAAGGCGGTCACCAGCCCATGTCGGACCCCGAGGAATCCGTGTGGGTCATTTTTAATGGCGAGATCTACAATTTCCCGGAACTAAAGCGCGAACTGGAGGCATTTGGGCACGTATTTCGAACCAAGTGTGATACAGAAGTGATCGTCCACGGCTATAAGCAGTGGGGGGATGAGATCTTAAATCACCTCAACGGAATGTTCGGTTTGGCAATCTGGGACGCACGGAAAGAACGGCTGGTTATCGCTCGCGATGCGTTCGGCATCAAGCTCATTTATTACAAAATAGGCGCAAACAGTGTGTACTTTGGCTCGGAGATTCGAGCTGTCGCTGCAGGGGCAGACGAAAGTGCCGACATCGATCCAAACTCTGTGAATCTGTTTCTCCGATATCGCTACACGCCCGCGCCTTACACTGTGTTCAAAGATGTTCGAAAGCTTGCCGCGGGAACCATGCTGACGTTTGAAAAGGGCACTCATTGTTTGCGGCGGTGGTACAAGTATAAGCCGACGCCATTTTCACCAATGAAGTCTGTCGGCGAAGCCCAAGAAGAGTTGCTCGAACTCTACAAGCGGTCTGTGAAAAGACAGTTGCTCAGTGATGTGCCGCTAGGGCTGCTGCTGAGCGGCGGTGTGGATTCAGGGCTGTTGCTTGCCCTCATGAATCTTTATGGGGAATCGTGGCGTACCTACACGGTTGGGTATGGTTCGAGCTTTTCCGATGACGAGTTGATAGATGCGGCAGACACAGCCGCTAGATTCTCTTCCCAACATACTGCGGTGACGCTAGACAGAGCAACTTTTGAGGAAACGCTTGAAAAAATTGTCTCATGTTTGGAGGAACCGATCGCGTCTTCCTCCATTGTCCCGATGTACTTTGTCTGTGAAAGGGCCCGGGAAGATGTGAAGGTTGCCTTGGTTGGCCAGGGCCCGGATGAGTTGTTCGGCGGTTATCGCCGTCATCTCGGGGTACGGTATGGCGCATATTGGGGAAGTACACCTCGGTGGTTGCGCGCTCCTGTAGCTGCGCTCATAAATGCGTTGCCACGAAATGAGACTCTAAAGAGAGGTATTTACTCGCTGGATATTCCCGAGCGGATGAGAAGATATCAGCATATTTTGTCGCTTCTGCCGGGGAATAAGATCAATGGACTTTTTCAGGACGGAATGCTTGGCCCAAATACCGGCGACAAAATTCTCGAGTGCTGGCAGGATCTAGCGCCCCTCATGAATGAGACTGACGAGCTTGGCGGCTTTCAGTTCTTGGAACTGCGATCAACTCTTCCTGATGAGCTCCTTATGTATGCGGATAAGCTTTCGATGGCACATGGTCTCGAGGTTAGAGTGCCTTATCTGGACAAGGAGATTGTGGAGTTTGTTGAAAGATTAACGGCAAATTTTAAAGTGCGGAGTGGATCACAAAAGTGGTTGCATCGCCGAGTGTGTCAAGCTCTACTTCCAGCGGCGATACTGAAAAGAAAAAAGCGGGGATTTGGCGTGAACGTTGTTGACGACTGGTTTCGTGGCGCAACGGGCAAGAAAATGGAAGAGATTCTGCTGGACAGAGAATCTCACATTTATAATTACCTGCGCCCGCTGGCGGTGCAGGAAATCCTTGAGCAACATCAATCCGGGCAAAACGACAATCACAAGATATTGTTTAGCCTAGTCGTCTTTGAAGAGTGGCTCAGAGTCAACAAGGGCGCGGAAAGCTTGAGCCATTCCACGAGGAATTGAAGACGCGTCTGTGGCCGCGCGCTGGCGGCTGCCGATTCCTATTCAGAAGGCCTGCGTGAGGTGGCTGGGGCACGGAGTCTGCAACAATTCTGGGCCAATAGGCCGGTGAGGAGGGCATTCGACCATAGAAGTATCTCACTGGCCGTGTGCTACAAAGAGACCGGATTTCTGAAAGGCCCCGACGTACAGGGTTACTACCTGTACCAGATTTGGACTTCCAATCAGTATCCTTAAGTCTCCCAGAGGCTTACGCTATATGGCGTAGGAGCTCGGAGGAGTCTGCGGATGGTTGTGCGGGGTACAGAGCTGATCTCGGGACCGAGGTCACTAGTGGGAAAGAGGAGCGCGGGCAGGAACGTCGGCCTGTGTTTGCTGGCGATGCCTTTGCCTCATGCGCTGATCGAGAGATATTCAGGTTTGTTCCGCTCAAAGGAAGGGGTCGCTGCAACAATCTCCTCTTGGGGAGTGGCCAGATGGTTCTCGATGAGGATAAGTATCATCCTGGCTCTTGTTTTGTTTTTGTGCCTGCCAGCCGCCCACGCGACTACCATCAATGCAGCCACATGCTCGCAAAGCGATGTGCAGAACGCGGTCAATTCAGCATCTAACGGCGACACGGTACATATGCCTGGACCGTGCGTCGTTGCGTGGCCATCTAATGTGACTGTCACCGGAAAAGGAATTACGGTTGATGGCGGAGGCAACACAACCATCACATCCTCCTATGCCTTCAATATACAATCATCCCTGACCGTCAGTACCCGGATCACTGGTTTCATATTTACTGGACCTGGAAGCCCTACTAATGGAGACATCTCGACATCGGGAAACAAGAGCAATGCTACCTTCCGCATTGACCACAACATATTCACTAACGCCAGCCCTACGGTCATCGCCTGTTGGAACAATGCCCCGGGTCTGATCGACCACAATACTTTCACTGGCGGCGGTGCCTCGGAAATGATTCACAACATGGCAATGGGATCGACCGATGCCAGTGGGTGGACCGACGATGTTATGCCCGGCGGTCCGAACATGCTGTTTATTGAGGACAACACGTTCACATTCGCAGGTTGCACATCCAACTGCTCTTTTCTGGGCACCTCTGCGGTTCAGTCTTACTACGGTGCAAGGACGGTAGTTCGGCACAACACATTGAACATGGCGCAGGTCGATCAGCATGGCACTGCTGGCAATATCGGTGCTCGCTGGTGGGAGATCTACGATAATACTTTCAATATAGTGCCGGGTGGAAATCAATCCGCTTACATGGATCTGCGAGCCGGTAGCGGAGTCGTATTCAACAATCACCAAATTGGCTCTACAAACTTGGGTGCCGGCAACATCATACTGCGCGAAGAGGATACTGGCTATCCCGCGCTGTATCAAATAGGTCGCGGTACCAATGAAGATTATAGTCCAGCATATGTGTGGGGAAACGATTCGAGTATGAACGTAGTGAGTAATAGTTCGAACGTTCAAGCAAACAGGGATTTCTTTGCATCCACAACGCAGCCTGCAAATTTAGTCCGTTGCGAACTCGGCACGGACGGCGGCACCGCAAATGGACTCATTGGAAGCTGTCCGGGGACTTACTCCTATGTTCCCTACCCCTATCCTCATCCACTTCAGGGGGCGTCTGTAGGTGCTCCGACAGGATTAGCTGCCGTTGTTCACTGACAAGGTCTTTCCTAGAGGCAATTTGAATTAATCCGCGGTCCATTAGTCAGTGATCTGATTTTTTTGTTCGTCGCGAGAGCAATTAAAGAACCCGAGAAGCACCAATTGTCCTCGATTTTTGTCCTTCATGACACAGCACTGATGAACTATTTCAGCCAGGATACGAAGGCAGTTCTACTGGTTGGCGGTTTGGGGACACGGTTGCGATCAGTCTTGCCATCCACACCCAAACCCCTTGCGTCGATCAGTGACAGGCCGTTTCTTGAATTGCTTGTCCGGCAATTGCACTACCAGGGAATTCGTCGACTGGTGCTGTGTACTGGCTATCTGGCCCACGAAATTGAGAACGCATTGGGCGATGGCCGTTCACTGGGTGTAAACATTGAGTATTCCAAAGAGCCTCATCCTATCGGCACTGCTGGCGCGGTGAAATTCGCCGCACCGCTCCTCGAAGATTCCACGGACTTCCTGGTGATGAACGGCGATTCTTTCATGGAAATTGACTTTCGGCAGCTGCTGCAGTTTCATCGCAAATCCGGCGGGATAGCAAGTATGGCCGTGCTTCGATTGAAAAATGAAATGCGATATGGAACGGTCCGTGTTACTGCCGAGGGTCGTGTAAGTAGTTTTGCTGAAAAGACTGATGGCGATCCCACCGGCTTCGTGAACGCAGGCGTCTATGTTTTCAATCGTAGGATTTTCGACGAAATTCCGGAAGGACCAGGGAGCCTGGAGAGTGATATCTTTCCAAAGCTGCTCGATCACGGAGTCTATGCATCAGAGCAGGATGGAGTATTTATCGATATAGGTACGCCGGAAGACTACGCACGGGCTCAAGAGCTTTGCGAGCGGCTTTATTCAGCCGCCTACCGGAAACGACCTCCAGATTCTTCCGATTAAGAGACATTTTAGACCTGCCGCCAGCAGCTGCTCCTTATCCTTTTGGCCACACTAGCCGTTCTTCATTGGGGGCAGGTAATGGATGGACTGGACAATGGAAATCACGTGGCTCCAATGGGATGGAGATGTCAGCTCGTCGCTGCCAAACTTTGGGGGCCAGGGCTCGGCTCATAATCGCGGAGGATGGATGAAACAAACAAATGAGTTCGAGCATCGCGTGGCGGTGCTGATTGAAGCGTCGATCGCTACGAAACAATCCCTGCTCAGCAGCACGGACCTCGTATCGACGGTCGCGAAGGTAAGCGAGATTCTTGTCGAGGCCCTAAGGCGAGGGAACAAGCTTCTTTTGTTTGGCAATGGCGGTAGTGCGGCTGACGCGCAGCATATTGCCGCGGAACTAGTTGGACGCTTTGCCTTTGATCGGGCCGCCTTACCTGCATTAGCCCTATCCGTTAACAGTTCGTGTGTCACTGCCATCGGAAATGACTACGGATTCGATCGAGTCTTCTCTCGACAGCTCGAAGCCTTGGCTCGTCCGGGCGACCTCGCTTTCGGCATTTCGACGAGCGGAAATTCGGCAAATGTGCTTCGCGCCGTGTCGACGGCCAGAATAATCGGGTTGAAAACAGTCGCCCTAACTGGTGGTAGCGGCGGCAATTTAAGGAATGCAGTGGACTACTGTATCTGTGTCCCATCGAACGAGACGCCGCGAATTCAGGAATGCCATATCCTTATCGGCCATATCATCTCAGAGCTAGTGGAGCGGGAAATATTCCATGAAGAGGGCCGCATTTCTGGATCGTGACGGGGTTATCAATCGCAAGCCGCCGGAAGGCCAGTATGTAACCCGTTGGGAAGAGATGGAGTTTCTTCCTGGGGTTCCCGCAGCGATCTCCTTGCTCACCCAAGCTGGCTTCTGCGTCTTGACCGTCAGCAATCAAAGGTGTGTGGCGAAGGGATTGTTGACAGCAATCGAACTGGAGTCGATTCACAATCGAATGTGCCGGGAGTTGGCAAAGACTGGGGCGGTAATAACTGAAGTGTATTATTGCCCACACGAGGAGCAACCTCCTTGTGGCTGTCGCAAACCATCTCCGGGCATGCTATTCCGAGCGGCACTCGAGCATGAAATTGATCTGAAGGCGTCCTGGATGATCGGTGACTCCGAAATCGACATTCAAGCCGGCAGAAGCGCAGGGTGCAGAACGGTTCGAATATTGAAGAGCGGCCAGGTCGCCTGCGGCGACGCCGATGTGTCTGCACAGTCTCTGCTGGATGCTGCCCGCCAGATACTGTTGCTGCAATCATGACGCGTCTATGTCGAGCTTGGCTCCAGGAAAACTGTTCGCAAATCGTGGTAAGACTTTTCCCTTTGGCTCCGTCCCGAGGATAATGGCGCCTCGGAGCCACGGCTTAGACTCTTCCATCTGTGGCTAACCGGCCTATTTTCAACAATTAAGACACGTTTTGCCCGAGTTAGGTTCGCCTAGAGTTGCGAAGTCTGGCAGGCTGATTGCGACCTTTCCTGGTGGGTACGCCGACCAAGCTATTGGCGGTAGCCTATCTGGACGGCGGAGTGACGGTTACGGAGTGACCTGCCAGGAGTTAATCCGGACTGATCATTTGTCCGCTTTTCGAATATAGGCTTACGTCTCTATTCTCAATACACGGCCAGAAAGCTATTTCCAGAGGTACCGCTCGGGCCATCCCGCAGGGACGACCCTTGGCAGCTAGGGTTATCTTGGCGTAGGAAGACAGTGAGAATTCATGTTCTAAACCCGCTCTCGGACAACCGTTGGGATGAACTGGTTGCTCGCCACCCTAAGGCATCAGTTTTCCATCAACGTGGTTGGCTGGAGTCATTGGCTCGCACCTATGGATATGAGCCATTGGTTCTGACGAACGCGCCTGCGGGCGAGCCACTGGAGAATGGTCTTGTTCTGTGCCGTGTCTCGAGCTGGATCACGGGAAGTCGCTTGGTATCCGTGCCGTTTGCAGATCATTGCGAGCCCCTATTCAATGATCTTAGCGAGTCCCAAGAATTTATGAATTGGTTGCGAGTAGAATGCGATTCACAACAGAGGCAGTACGTCGAGCTCCGGCCATTATTGGGGGTTGGGGATACAGGCAACGGCCTACAACCGAGCCGCTCGTACTGGTTTCACGAGCTTGACATAAAACCCAGTTTGGAGCAGATCTTTCGAGCATTGCACAAGAATTCATTTCGACGAAAGATCCAAAGGGCAGAAAGAGAACGACTTTCTTATGAAGTCGGCCAATCTGAAAACCTTGTGGACGAATTCTATGGACTTCTGTTAACTACCAGGCGGCGGCATCGATTGCTCCCTCAACCACGATCCTGGTTCAGAAACTTGCTCGAGGGGATGAAGGACAAATTTCAGATCAGGCTGGCTCGGAAAAACGGTGTTCCAATCGCGGCTATGCTCACCCTGCAACATCGTTCGTCCGTGGTTTACAAATATGGATGTTCCGACGAAAGGTTCCACAGTCTAGGCGGTATGCCCTTTCTGTTTTGGAGGCTCGTCGAAGAAAGTAAGGCGTCGGGTGCGGAAACGATTGATTGTGGCCGTTCCGACTTGAACAACGAGGGCTTGATTGTTTTCAAGGACAGACTCGGAGCCAAGAGAAAGTTACTGACATATTTTAGATACATGAATTCTGCGCGCAGACAGAAAGCGCCGCAGTGGGACTCGCGCGTCCTCCGCGAACTTTTCCGTAGTTTGCCCGACGCATTCTTGTCTGCGGCCGGCGGAGTCTTATACAAGCATATGGGTTGATCGTTGCCTGATAGTTGCCATGGTGGTTTTTTTTCACAGATCAGATTCTTGCGAAAAAGGATTTTCAACGAATCGAACATCAGTGGTTCCGGTCAAATGTTGATATGCCTGCATTCAGGATCCGAAGCATGCCTTCCCATGTGTAGCTAATGTCCCTACCAGCGCCAATTTCTGTCGCAACATTCACCATCGAGGAGAGTACTCCAATGCCCATCACGTGTTCTGTTGGGATTATGGCTTACAACGAGGAAGGCAATATCGGGCCGCTTCTCGAGGCAGTGACTTCGCAACGGCTGAAGACCGTTACGATCACCGAGATTGTCGTCGTGGCAAGCGGTTGCACGGACAATACCGAGGCCATTGTACGCGATTGGACAAAATCCGATCCGCGTATTCGTCTGCTGGTGCAAGAGAAGCGGTCAGGCAAAGCGGTTGCGATTAACGAGTACCTGCCCTTGGCGAATGAAAAGGTGCTGGTCCTCTGTAGCGCCGACTTGCTCCCCGAACCCGACGCCATCGAACGATTGGTGGCCCCTCTCGCGGACCCAGAAGTCGGGATGACCAGCTCGCGCCCCGTTCCGGTCAATGATCCCGAACTATTCATGGGCTTTGCCGCGCACATGCTGTGGGAACTGCATCACAAGATTAACCTGGCCAGTTTCAAGGCCGGCGAGATGTGCGCATTCCGTAAGATTTTCGAGCGAATTCCCTATCATACTGCAGTGGACGAGGCCAGCATCGAACCAGTAGTGCGCGGTCAGGGTTATCGCGTCCAGTACGTTCCCACTGCGGTTGTTTACAACAAGGGGCCGGAAACGGTGGGCGACTTCTTGTGTCAGCGTCGCCGTATCTATGCCGGCCACTTGGCGGTTCGCGACACCCTGGGCTACAGCGTAAGCACCATGAGCGCCCTCAAGATCCTCGTGCTCCTGCTCCGCAACCTCGATTTCCGTCCCAGGGAGTTCTCCTGGACTTGGGCTGTGGTTGGGCTGGAAGCCTACGGCCGTTTGCTTGGGTTACGCGACTACAAGAAGCGGCGCGATCACCGGGTATGGGAGATGGCCACCACTACCAAACAACTCAAGGTGCTCGCAGATTCCAAGGGGGTCCACAAGATATGAACTCCACCGCGGGCATTCTCGCGCGGATTCCGCTGTTCAAACTCTATCGTAAGTTTGGCTGGCCCCAGTTGTTGCCGTTGAATCTGACGCTTTCTCCTTCTCCCAAGTGCAACTCGCGTTGCTTGACGTGCAATATTTGGATGAAGCGCGAGAACGAACTGACCATCGACGAGTGGGACAAAGTTCTCGCCTCGCTTGGCAAAACACCGTATTGGTTCACGATCAGCGGCGGAGAACCGCTGATGTATCCGCACGTCGTGGAACTGGCCCAATTGGCCTATAAACACTGCTCTCCGGGTGTTATCAACATTCCCACCAACGCTATCCTGCCCAACATTCCCGAGCGCGTCGAGCAGATCGCCAAGTCCTGCCCCAAGAGCCAATTGATCATCAACCTCTCTCTGGATGGCGTGGGGGAGAAGCATGACTACATCCGTGGCATCAAGGGGAACTTTGTAAAGTTCGAAGAACGCCTTGGCCAACTTCTTTCGTTGCGGAAGAGCTTGAAGAACCTGACGGTCGGCATCCACTCTGTGGTTTCCGTCTTCAGCGTCGGGCACTTAGACGAACTTATCGCCTACGCCGACAAGTCCGGCGCCGATCAATTTATCACCGAGATCGCCGAACCGCGCGTCGAGCTGGACACTGTCGGCCTGCCTATTACGCCCGGCTCGGAAGCGTACTCAAAGGCCATCGACCGCCTGATTGCCTATGTCGAAAGTAAGCAGTTCACGGGTGTGGCCAAGATCACCGAGGCACTTCGAGTGGAGTACTACAAACTGGTGAAGCGCATTCTGGACGAGAAAGATCAAGTCATCGCCTGCTATGCCGGCTGGGTAAGCGCCCAAATCTATGCCGATGGGACCGTGTGGCCTTGCTGCGTGCGAGCCGATAATCTCGGCAATCTGCGCGACCACAACTACGATTTCAAGGAGATTTGGTTCGGCGACAAAATCAAGGAAGTGCGCCGGAGCATCGCGGCAAGGGAGTGTCATTGCCCGCTGGCCAACGCTTCGTATACCAACATGCTGCACGACATTCCGACATTGGCGCGCGTGGGGGCGAAGGTATTCAGTTCGGGCGCTCGCCCTTGACCGATAGTCGTGGGCACACTCAGTCTCAGGACCTGGTTTAACGGTTAACCAGCGCTTGAGCCAAGCCTACGGAAGCGGACTTTGCGACATAGGCGCCAGAGCTGCGAAAGATACGCCAAAACAATCTTCTTGGAAAGCTTAGACTCACCGAGAGCCCGGGGACCGAAGGTATACGGAATTTCGCCCAGGTTGCAAGGGTGCATCTGGGCAGCGATCTCCAGGAGAATCTTGAAACCCCGGGTGTCCAGGCGGTCACGGACCATCAGGAAGTCGTCGCGCCGCATCATGAAATAACCTGACATTGGGTCTCGCAGCTTAACTCCCAGGAGCCACTGCGCCAGCTTCGTGCAGCCCCAGGAGCCGAAGCGGCGAATTATGCCCCAGTTGGCAGTACCACCGCCGGGCATGTATCTGGTGGCCACCACCAGGTTCGAGCCGTTCATCAACTCGTTGAGCATTCGCGGGAGCACAGCGGGGTCGTGCTGCAAGTCGGCGTCGATACAGGCCACAGCCTCGCCGGTAGCGGCATTGAAACCGTCCACGACACTGGGCCCAAGACCTCGATTTGAGGTTCGGCGCAAAACTCGCACCCGGGGATTGCGCCGTCCGATCTCCTCCACACACGCCCACGTGAGGTCCGGAGAGTTGTCATCGCTAATCAATATTTCGTAATCGGTACCTGCCAGAATTTTCTCGAGCTCAGCAATGAGTAGGCCGACATTTTCCAACTCGTTGTACGTCGGCGAGATTACGCTCAGTTTCATCGGTTCGTGCCGACATCGTAGCGCAGAAGGTCAAAAGCTCGCAAGCTTGGTAACCTAGGTAACCTAGGCGAAGCCGCTTTGGCAACTATGGTTCTTAAGGAACACTTTCATGGGCTTTGAATGGCTGAATAAGTTTCAACACGATATGGAAAAAGACCCGGCTTACGCCGAGAAAACTCTGGCGGCTTACCGCCTCGGCATGCGCGCTAAGGGTTCCATCGTGGGCGTAACTGTTCAGCCGACGCAAGAATGTTGTGATGCAGCGCGGCAACTGCCCCAGGGTAAAATCTACCATCCCGATGAAGCCCCACGTCTTCCTCTGCCTGACTGTCCGCAAGGCCGCCGCTGCGGTTGCGTTTACCGGCCGGTCATGAGTTACGAGCGAACGGAGGAATGAGCAGGGTGTGCACACATTGCCTCGCAGGTGCTGTCCGCGCACGGCTTGGACTTGAGCGAACGCACCAGTATTTTCTTTTCTTAAGACTATATGCCTACTAAACCACTTATTGTCGTCGTAGGAACCGACGGATTTGTCGGTGGACGCCTAGCGGAAGCCTTGCACGCCGAACGCCTCGTTTACGGTCGTTGCCAGAACGGCGATGTTCACGTCAGTCGCGCCAAGGATCTCTTGATGAACGCCGATGTGATCATCAATGCCGGCGGTTTCCGGCTGCGTCCCGGCTTGACGTACGCGGACTATCAGCGGTCGCATCAGGGAGCAACCTCGGCAATCGTTCCCTGGATTCGCAAGGGAGCATTGTTTATTCATATGTCGAGCGCTGCCGTGCTCGGCAAGTCTTCGGAACACAAGCTCGGAAATCACAAGCCGCCCGACCCAAAGTCCTTTCCCTCACCGGCTTACGCTCTGGCAAAGTTCGAAGTAGATCAGTTCCTGGAGAAGTCCGCAGCAGAGGCCGGTTTTCGACTGATTTTCCTCCGTCCCGGAGTTCTGTATGCTCGGCACACGGACGGTATGGTAGACAGCTTAGTGAAGTTGGCAAAGCGGAGAATCGTGCTCCGGCTGTACCCGCGGGGCGCCCGCCATCACCTGTGCGACATGAACCTCTTTGTGGAAGTGGTCCGGCGAATCATCAGTGCCGACGACCTGCCTTCCGGGAGCGCGTTCGTGATTGCCGATCCTGCGCCAATCACGAATTGTGAGCTCGAGGCGATGATTCGCCGAAACCTTTCGCAAAAAGGCACGACTCTGCCACTCCCGCTGACTCTCATGGGCACCCTCTTGCGGCATACCTTTCACTCCAAGAATCCTCGCTATGACCTGCTGACTTGGGGCGAAGTGCTAGGGGTCATTGGTCTGGATACGGTCTACGAACCCTCTGACACCTTCCGGCGACTGGGCATCGATCCCTTGCAGTATTCGCCGGAAAAGAGCTTGGAACCCGTAATCCAAGAAGGACTGCAGAAGTGAAGCAGATCCTAGTCGTAGGCGGCGGCAGGGGTCTCGGCGGAGCGCTGGTCAAGACCTTGCTCGATCAAGGGCACAAAGTGGTTGTACTCGGCAGAACTGAGCCGGCTGATGCATTGCGAATCCAAAAGTTCTATTGCATCGATGCCACCTCTGTTGATTGGTCATCCTACTATTCGACAATCGAGAGAGAAACTGCAGCTTGCATCGATGCCGTGATTTTCGTGGCAGGAGCCGCGGTTTTCGGGAACACGAACTTGATCCCTCTGGAGCGCGCGCGGCAGATGTTTGAGTTGAATTTCTGGACTTGCACGACGGCTGCCAGGGGCGCCGCCGAATACTGGGCCAAAAAAGGCCAGGCAGGAAAATTCGCGGCCATTCTGTCCATCGCCGCGCGCCGAGCCGTTCCCTTCGAGGCCTATTATTCAGCCAGTAAGGCGGCGACAGCTCGTTTCCTGGAATGTCTCCAGATCGAATATGCTCACAAAAAAATCGAGTTCATTTGTGCCTTCCCAGGTTTGCTGAAAACCCAATTCCGCCATCAAGCCGAGTGGTACGGGTTTGAACCCACTTCCGCCGATGCGGGGGCAGAGGTTCACAAAACCGCTCAGGCGATCGTCAACCTGCTCGATGGCAAACGCAAGACCCAGGTGATCGGTTGGCGGGAACGCAGTATTGATCTCGCTGACCGCCTCTTTCCAGGGCTTTACGACCGTGCTGTGCTACGAAAACGAGTTCAGAAATTGCTCGAGAACAACCGGCTCACGATTTGAGAAGTCAGCGCGCTGTCGTGAAGTCATATGCGTAGATGCCAGCAATAAGGTGATACTTGGCCGAGCCTAGTGGAGTGTGGTGTGGTGCAGGGAGCTAAATGAAAGCCAGTTTGCAATCATTAATCCGCTCGGTCGGCATGAGGCACGGACTCATTTTGTCAGCAGCGATGATTCTCGCTGGAGCGTTGGACTACGTTGCGAATGTTCTGGCTGGCCGATGGCTCGCGCCTGTCGAGTTCGGGGTATTTGTCTCGGTTGCGGCAATCCTGCAGATCTTTCTGTATCTATCGATTGCCATTCGCAATGTTGTGGCTTTTTACACGGCGGACCTAAGCGCAAAAGCCGATCAGTCGAGCCTCGGAGCCTTTGTGAAGCGTGCTTGGCGCTGGGCTTGGCAGTGGGGATTGTTGGCGACTGCGCTGCTCGCGCTTCTCAGCGTCCCTTCGGGACGTCTGCTGCGGTTATCCGGCTCTCGGCCGCTGTGGGCGGCCACTCCAATGATCCTGGCATTATTTCTCCGGCCGATCACGGATGGCGTACTCCAGGGAATGCAGGCTTTTGGGCGCTTGGGATTAGTGCACGCCTGTCAGGCATTTCTTCGATTGCTCTTTACTGCTGGTTTCATCTGGCTTGGGTACCAAGCTGTCGGGGCAATTTTCGCACTGCCGCTCGCTTGTTTCGCGGCCCTGGTGCTGGCCCGGATGTGGCTTCGTCCCCAATTCCGCGATGCTGACGAGGTCGTTGCTCATCGCGTAAGCTGGCATTACTCGGCCCATACGCTCCTGGGGCTAGCAGTCTTTGGCATGTTGGTGAATCTGGACGCTCTGTTCGTCAAACGCTTTTTCAGTTCGGCGATAGCGGGCAATTACGGCCCGGTTGTCACCCTGTCGAAGGTGTGTTTGTTCTTCCCGTTGGCCATGGGAATAATTCTGCTCCCCAAGGCCAAGCTGCGCCAAGCGGCCGGGCGCGATGCCCGGCCAGTTTTGCTAATGGCGCTAGCTGGCGTCTTGGTCCCAGGATTCATTCTGGCCACGATCTGTTTCCTGTACCCTGGAGCGCTGGTGAGAACCGTGTTTGGGCCTGCCTACACCAACCCGAGCATCATCCTCGGACTTGCGTGTCTGGCCGCTGGCCTCTACGCTGGATTGAATATCTGGCTGAATTATGCGCTCTCGCTTGAACGGCCAGCGTTTATTTATGCCCTGCTCGGGGTTCTGGTCTTGCAAGGATTGTGCATGTTCGTATTTGGCCGAAACAACCTCGTTTATATGACGCTCGTGATGGCATTGGGGGGATTGGTCGGTAACTTGGCGGGTTTCATCACGACTTGGTCGATTGTTCCGGCGGTCAAAGTGATCCGCGCGGAGGCGGTTGGATAGTGAGGTTCAGCTGATTCATAGTACTCCGCTGCATCGCTGCTGTTTTTGCTGATTGGTAGCGCCGGGTGTTCACACGTCAGATGGCTCCATCGTTCAGTTTAGACTCAGCTGATCAAGCACAAAGCTCTGAAGATTATGGCCGAATCTAAAATTAAATGTGTCGATAAATTTTGTACAGTCGATGATCCTATCTGTGGTCATCGATACCAATCTTAGTCTGTTGAGTGGTTCAGGTTTTCGCAGTAGTTTGAATCCCCCTTCAGCGGCAAGTGTCGCCAGGTAAAACAACCAATATGGAATTTTTAGGGTCCCACTGTGGCCATATTTCTTTTTTACTAAGTCTGTTAAATAATCATACGAGTAACTGTTTTCACAGATTACGTATACCGCGTAGTTCCCAGGAATGCGGGTGGCGTCCCCGATGACAGCATAAGTGGCGTTAACGGCGTCCGTGAGATGGATAAGCGGCAAACTACCGACCTTGTTGCGCACTACCGGAAAAACTCCCTTTCGAAGGAGATTGATTACGGGAATCAGAGGGTCATTGTCGCCACCGTAAATTTGAGGAAACCTTAGACTTACGGCTTTCAATTTATTCTTGATTGCCAATTCTTTTAGAAATTCCTCGGTGGCTAGTTTGGCTTTCCCATGAGGGAGAACCGGATTGCAAGCTGTCGTTTCATCGTAGCGCATCCGATCTACAGGGGTGGCTGGCATTCCCATAGCAGTTAAACTACTGAAATATATGAATAACGGTACAGCTGAGAGTTTATTGGTAGCCTCTAGGATTCGGACAAGATTCGCGGTTGTTGTGTAATTCAGATCGAAGACCTGCGGTGCTAAACTCCTGTTGGAAGTCAGAGGTCCGCCTCCCACCAGGTGGATCACTACTTGCAAGTTGCCGACTCGATTCTGTAAGTCATGTGAAAGTTTTTCGAGGTCGGCGGCGTTGAGCAAGTCGCCTTTTAGAATTACGAGCCGATCATGGGGGGGGGTTCCGAGAAGCTCGATTAATTTTTTTTCATCTCGGGCAATGGCGAAAACGCAATAACCTTCGTCGAGTAATTTTCTAATTAGATGAACGCCCACAAATCCGGTAGGCCCGGTTACCAATGCGTTTTTGTTTACCGCGTTCTTTGGATCCATGTGGCTAGCGTCATTCATTGTGTGAGTTCTCCATGGCGTGTTGTTCGGCGCCTCGCTATACGATTGGGCATGAACCCGAGGCTACAACAAAATGCTTCGCGCCAATATACTGTATGGGTGAGTTTGCCAAGCGGTGATCACTCATGGCATGAGTGAATTCTTCTCTGAACTCATGACAGAATCTCTGCTGCCGGCCGGCGTGCTGGAATCTCGATGCGGCGGTCAATCTACGCAGTCTTTGAGATTCTTGCAGGCCCGGAAGAGGCATGTTTCAGAATTATTCGCTAGAGCTTGTCGCAGGCAGTTAGTTCAGCGACCGGGCCAGTCCCTTTGTAAGCTAGCTTTCTCTCCACGGCTCCGCAAAGGATATCACGAGCCAGGCCACGCCCCAGCATGATTTTCCGGCGAGAGTCACGCATGCCGTGGCTTAGCTCTGCGGCGGGACTGATTGCGATTCGGGAGTTCTGGCGTTTTCGATCTTGTTGCGGAGCTTTAAGGGCTAAAATAGATGCTACCGTTTCGATCCATCAAGTCTCTTTACCGATTGGCATTTGCCGAAGGTGAGGGTATCGGCACCGCATATGAATACTTCGCTAAGCGCTTGGTATTGGGCAGATGGCTGGACGGACGGACGCGTGCGCAGCGTGTCCTCATCGCAGGTTTGCCTGAGAAGTATGGTAGTAGCCTCGACTTCCTTTTGATCGCCCAGGAGTTGGGTGCCACCGAGATCGTTGTGGCAGACGACCGACCGGAAGCCCTGGAAAAGGGTCGTAAGAGCCTGATGGCGGCTCAGACTATGGGCGAGCTGACCGGGCTACGGCCACAATTTGTGCTGTGGTCGGACCTTGGGTGCGCGCCTGAGTTGCCCCCAAGTTTTGACGTATGCCTCGGTTCGGAGGTGCTCCAGCGTCTCAGTGCTGCCGCTGGCCAGCAGTATGTTACGACCTTGGCGAAGTTAGCTCGGGCGATCGCCTTGTTTGCGCCCAATGGAGACAATCCCAGCCATACCAACATCAGCGGACTCTCAGGGTTGCGCCTAACCGACTTGCAGGCTCTGCTGCAGAGGGCTGGAATCCGGGTGGATGTCGGTTACATCGATATGCCACCGTTTCCGCCCGGTATCACCCGCTCCGCCGAACAACGCCAGCAGGCCTCAAGTGGCTATCTGGAAGGGCTGGCGATGTGGGGCCTGTCCTACTACGCGCGCCTGGAAAGGTTGTTCCCCCGAGGGTGGCGGCGGCATTATTCGCACATCGTCTATGCGCTTACTGCACCCGAAACCACATGATCGAGTACCGGAAAAGTGGAAGGAAAACATTTCATGGATGCTTCGCTATCGAGTTCGCCAGAGGCAATGAATACGCCACCTGATCCGAATCGCCGGACTGAGGCGGCGAAAAACAGCCATTTTACTATCGGTCAAACGACGCTTGACACCTGGCTGTCAGCAGCCGTGATCTGTCTCATGACAGCCACGATGCTTGCGCTTTTCTGGTTTCCACTGAGACGCACCTTTGCAAATGTGGAAGTTAACTACAATGAGGGCTGGAATGCATACAGAGCAGCGATGGTGGCCAGCGGAATCCCCCTTTACGGCAGCCCTCCGCAAGGTTTCGGGACCGCGACTGCTTATCCGCCACTTTCCTTTCACCTAATAGGATTGTTGGGAACAGCCAACACCTTTACATTGATAGGCCGTTTGGTGTCGCTGATTTCGCTGTTTACTGCTGGCGTTTTCGTGGCTCTGATCGTTAGGCGTGGAGGCGCTTCATGGCAGATTGCTGTCTTTTCGTTCTTGCTGTATGAAATTGCGATCGCGCTCCTGAGGCCGAACCGCATAGGGATGTATGATCCTCAGTTGCTCGGGGAGGCTCTGTCGACTGCGGGTCTGTACTTTTATTTTCGCAATCCAGTTTCAAATCGTCTTTTGTGCGTTTCGGCCGCCCTATTTTGCCTTGCCGGATTTACGAAGCATAACTTGATTGTATTTCCCGCAGCCGTAGCGATTGATTTGCTGCTCCGATCGCGCAGAGCATTCCTCACTTGGGCGGCCGTTATGCTCTTATCTGCCGGGTTTCTTACGGGCATGACTCTGCTGATTGATGGTCGCTATTTCCCAACACACTTGATGGGTGGCGGCGGTCGTTCCTATTCATACTGGATTGCCTGGAGCAACTACCACAAATATGTGGAGAAATTTCAGGCGCTGCTTGTGATCGGAACTGCCTGGTCGATCTGCGCGTTCCGTTCGCGCAGGGTGTTGGCGTCTGCGTTTATCTTAAGCCATGTCCTCGCATTCCTGCTAGCCGGCGGATTTGGCGTTGATCTGAATATATTCTTCAATGCACTGGTAGCCACGGCGATCGCTTGCGGTCTTGCATTATCCGATATCACCTTCCCGTCCGTGGGCTTGCGGCCAGCACTTTCAAACTCAGCCGCTGCGTTGATGTTTGCATTCCTCTTTATCAGCGTCTTGACGTTCGCTCCAGGACAGCTCCGCCGGGACAGGGAACTGAATCGGCTTCTACCTGCCCGTGAAACCGAATTCAATTCTGCCGTTGAATTTGTAAAAACGCGCCCAGGACCATCCCTCTGCGAAAGTCTTCTCTTGTGCTATGAGGCTGGCAAACCGTTCGAGTTTGAACCGTATTCTGTCCAGGATATGATCAAGACGCGCCGGCTCCGCGAGGATGAAGTCCTTCAGGTGCTCAGGACGCACCGCTTTCAGACCGTGCAGATCGCGTTGCGTTCAGACGAAGAACCCCTTAAAGATTGGATCGATTTGCGGGCTAGCCTTAGCTCTGACCAGAAAGATCCCGATAAGGAACGAAGATTTACGCCAAACTTCATGCGGGAACTCTTGAACGACTACCAACTCTCGAAGCGAACGTCGGACATGGCGATTTTTTGTCCAAAATGAAAACATCCTAAGTCCAGATTAACCCGCGTTGCCGCTACTTCTCTATTTTTCGGCCATGCGTGCGCCTTCCTAGGAAACTTGTATGCATCAATGACTACCGCTGGAGCCCTGCCTAGAGTAGAAAGAAGAATAGCATCAAAGTGTTGCTCGGGTTGAGTGTTGACTTGAAGGAAGAGTGCCAATTGGACGGGAAGTCTGCCACGTTCTCCCGCAAAGTTCCGGAAAATGCGAAAAAGCTGAG
>WNFC01000772.1_pt1 | contig 57262 bp, 49 predicted proteins | sample 5400541 | NCBI WGS metagenome assembly WNFC01 (sample SAMN13153342, study PRJNA577476) | soil metagenome | isolation source: 120 cm saprolite under Douglas fir tree site 2 hole 2 replicate 1 | place: USA:California | collected 2015-04-18
AGAAGCTCTTGATCGAGACCCGCGACGGGGGGATACGAGTCAGGTTCCACTGGAGCTACGTCCTGTGGACCGTGGCCGACGAGGCGGTCCTCGCTTTCCCGCTCTGGATCGACCGGATGTACACGCTGAAAACGTGACCCCCCAACCGAGAGGAGCCGCACGATGGCATCAGTGGATTGGAGCTATCATCGAAACGGTTGACAGACCTGCGCCAGGACGCAAGAGTTTCTTGCGAAGCGACGCATCACGACCAAGACGCAGGTCGACGCCAAGAAGCACACGATCAAAGGCGCGCAGGCGCTGAGCGTGCTCGCCGACGTGGACGAGATGTACGTGGCCAAGGGCAAGCGCGTGGTCCACGTGGAGCTGGGGTTGGACCGCCCGCCCAGGGACGAGCTGCTGGAGCTGCTGCTCGGACCGACGGGCAACCTGCGGGCGCCCACCCTCAGAAAAGGGCGCACGCTGCTCGTGGGCTTTGAAGCGGCGACCTATGCCAAGGTGCTCGGATAGTCGGAACTGGCACGGCTATCCCCCGTGACACCCGGACCGAGTGAACCACCGGGCTTCACACTCGGTTATCGGCCTGCGCTCGATGGCCTTCGCGGAGTGTCCGTTCTGGGGGTCATGGCCTACCATGTGGGGCTCATCCGCGGCGGCTATCTCGGGGTCGATGCCTTCTTCGTTCTGAGCGGCTTCCTCATAACGTGTCTCCTGGTCGAGGAGCGCCGGCGCCATGGCTCTATCGCTCTGGGGAAGTTCTACGCTCGGAGGGCGCTCAGGCTGCTACCAGCTCTGGTGACGTTCCTGGCCGTCTGTTGTGTGGCCGCCGCGGTGCTCGGCTGGTTCTTCCGAGCCGGTGAGACACCCTCGGCCCTCCTAATGTCCATTGGTATGATGTCCCTGATCGCGCTCTTCTACATGACCAAGTGGGCCATGATCTTTGGCAAGTCGATGTGGGTCCTGGGGCACACGTGGTCGCTCTCAATAGAGGAACAGTTCTACCTGATATGGCCGCTCACGCTCATGGGTCTCCTTCGCTTTTTCCGAAGGCCCGCTACTGTCTTTTTCCTATTGCTGTGCGGAATCATCTTCTCCGTCTCGGTCCGAAACGTGCTCCTCGGGAGCGGCGCGTCGCTGCCGCGTGTATTCGTGGGCTTCGACGCGCGCTGCGACGCGCTCTTGATTGGCTGCGCGCTGGGCCTCGCGGCCGCCTGGGGCGGTCTTCCCGCCTCCCGCGCCTCTCGTGCCACGTTGAGCGCGGCCGGCGCCGCCGCGACGGTATTCCTCACGGCCGCGTCCTGGACGGCCTCATGGCGCCCTTCATGCCGCGGATTGGCAGCACCCTCGTCGCCCTCGCCGTCGCCGTGGTGATCGCCGACGCGACGGCCTCACCTGACGGGCTTGTGGCCTCCGTGCTCAGGTTTCCCCCCCTGAGAGAGACGGGCCGGATCTCGTACGGCCTGTATCTCTGGCACTTCCCTATCGTCTACGTCTGCGGTGCCCTGCGCCCCGGGGAAACACCGGCCGCGCCCACGCGCGTCATGGTGGCGCTTGCCCTCGCGTTCCTCGTGGCCGGGCTTTCGTTCTGGCTGGTCGAGCAGCCGATGCTGCGGCTGAAGAGACGAGTGGCGAGCGTCTGACCTGGGCCAGCCCTCGACGGAGGGGGGTGGTGATGGCCCGTACCATCCGGCCTGGCACGAACCTTGTAGCAACGCACACATAGAGCTCAACGACCCCCCGCGATAGGGGTCATTGGCCGCTCAGATGGTTGACTTGGCGGCCAGGGTCGAGTTAGCCTCCTCGAGAGCCTTAAAATTGAGTGATCTGTCAACGCTTTGCGAAGATAGATCACGTAGATTTGGCCCAGCGCGAAGGGGGATTTGGGGACGGTGCGTAAGGACTTTCCCAGTCTTGTAAAGGTTCCTGGCGCCGACCCGGGTTCTGCCCGGCACGGTGGCGGGCGTCCGGTCGGGCAGCGGGGGTTCACGCTCATCGAGGCTCTCATCGCTGCCTTCATTGTCGGCATCGCGGCCGTCGCGACCGCCATGATGTTCGGGACGGCCCAGAATTTCGTCCACGCCGAAGGCGACAACCGCGTCGCCTTCTACGTGGCGCAGCAGCGCATGGAGCAGCTCCGCTCGACGGGCTTTGGCTCGACCAGCCTGCCGGATCCCCGGGAGGAGACGGCGGCGACCGGCGTGCAGATCGACAATTTCAGCGATGTGGACGCCGTTCCCGGCTTCAGGCGGCAGACTGTCATCACCGGCGTGTGCCCGACGGACTATTCGGTGCCGTGGAACAGCGGCGGTTGCCCGACGAGCGGCCAGCTCCTGGCCAAGCTCGTGACGGTGTCGGTGCGCGTGCTCGACGGCCCCACCGCCTTTACCGACCCGGTGACTCAGCCGCTGGTGATCCAGGCCGTCCTGGTGAAGCGATGACCGCGCGTTCACTGGCCGGCTTCTTGCGCGATGCCCGGGGGTTCACGCTCCTCGAGGCCGTGGTTGCCTCGGTCATCTTCATGACCATCGTGTTCGGGATGATGACGCTCTACAGCACGTCGCAGCAGGCGTACAACTACGGGACCTCCCAGGCCTATCTCCAGCGGGTCGGCACGCTCCTCCAGGAGCGGATCCAGCGAGAGCTCGTCGGATCGGTCGCGCTCCAGACAGTCGACTGCGGTCCGAACTCGACGGCCAATCTCTCGGTGATGTACGTGACGCCGGGGGCGGGAGGGTCTGGAGCGGCAGGGAGCCAGAGGGTCTTCTGCCTCTGGGAGCAAACGATCAGCACGCCGCCCGGCCCCCAGCTCTTTCGCTGCCAGCTCACGAATTTTGCCGTGGCCGACAACTGCCAGGGCGGCACCACGGAAAACATGCTGACGCTCACCCAGAGCCAGATCTCCACGCAGATCGATGCCCCGCTGCGGGTCGCCAACACTCAGTTCATGCGGGTGGCCTGTCTTCCCGCTTCGTCCGGCAGCTGCGGTGATCCGGGGAGGCAGGTGGTCTCGCCGCTCGTGGACGTCCGCTTCGATCTGAGCGACGGCGTCAACTTCAGCGCCCAGGCCGGCATTACCGGTGTCCGGTTCGCCTTCAGCCTGACGCCGAGGAACTGAGCATGGCATCGCGCCACGAACGCGTTGGCATCCCGGCCATCAGGAGACGGTCCCGTGAGCGGGGCAGCGCGCTGATCATCAGCCTCATGCTGCTCCTCGTCATCACCATCCTGGGCCTCGCCCTCTTCGACCTCGCTCAGATCGAGAACAAGTCGGCCCTCGCGAGCCTCGCCGACTATCGCGCCTTCGAGCTGGCCCAGGCGGGCATCGAGCGCGGGATCCGCGAGCTCCAGAACGGCTTCATCAACGACGCGTACGGCTCGGAGAGCTGGAACGACGGCGTCAGCCCGACGTGCACCCCGGCGTGCAACGCCAACACGTACAGCACGCTCAACATCGCCAACACGACGATTCCCGCCCAGACGGTTACGAACTTCGCCACGGATCCGGGAGGAACCTACACCGTCGAGTTGAAGCTCCTCACGGTCGGCGAGGCCAACAATCCCGTCAGCGCGGGGTACAGCTACCCGCATGGCCTGACGTGCTTCTCGCCGAGCACCAAAGCCCTCGTCGATCCCGTGCCCGCCTCGGACGTCTGCGACAACCTCGCCTTCCTGCGCAGCACGGGCACGGTTAATGGCCCTCCCGGATACTCGCGCTCCCGCACGATCCAGGTGCTCGTTCGGGCGAGCAGCACCTCGCCTTTTGCCTCGGGAATCACCCTGGGGGGCGGTGATGGTCTCGGCAATCCTCAGCTCGTGGGCCAGGTCAATTTCGCGGGAAGCGTGAACATTCTGGGCAACGTCAACAGCAACCCGGCCATCCAGCTGGTCCAGGGCAGCCAGATGTGGAACAACTGGGCCCAGATGGATTGGACGAGCCTCACCGCGATGCGGCACCGCCAGAAGATCTGTCCGCTCGGAACCGACTGCACGGGTGGGACCAATCTCGTCGAGTCGCTCGAGACGGATCTTCGGGTCTACGGCAACATCACCAACAACCTCGTGACCCTCCAAAACGGCTCGAGCCTCGGCCAGCCTGGTGTCACGGCCTGCTATGGCCCCGGGTGCCCGGCCTCGGGACGCATCGGCAAGGGGCCGCTGGATGCCATCTACGTTGCCGACGGGTGCCCGTTGCCGTGCACGGCCACGGCCTTCAACCTGGGCGGCGGCTCGACCCTGACGGTGGACGGGAACAACATCACCAAGCCGTATCCCTTCCGCTTCCCCGGCCCGCCCATCGCCCGCACGGATCTAGCAATCCCTACCTTTCCCGATCTTACGAGTCCCGTGACAATCAACGGCGTCGTCTATCCGAGTTACCAGGCGAACTTCTGGCCTAGCCACAGCCAGAATCCGGCGATGAATGTTGCTACTCACCCGAATTTGCTTCCGCTCACCGTTGGACTGACTGGCCTCGTGCCCAGCTTCTCCGACGCTGTCAGCTGGACCGACGTGGCAGGCAATCCTCACTCCGGATGGATCTGCTGGTCCGACGGAATTACAGGGACGAATACCCTGGGTTTCGTGAATGGTGATCCCCCGAACAACTACAATTGTGGGACTCCGGACACGACTCTGGGGAAGTATCTGACTCCGGCTAATCCGATGCTCCTCAATTGGAACGGTACGTTCAACATTGCGTTACCTGGCATCACCTATCGCGGCGCGGCGATCTGGAGCACGCGGCAAATCACGCTCGACGGCGGCCTCACCGCCTTCAACGACGGAACGGGCGCATCGTTCTGCAGCAGTCACTGCTTCCCGGACAACCACCTTCTCGTGCTGATGAGCGATTTCTCGATAGACATCGCCACGAACGGCAACCTGAACCGGGTGATGGCGTTCATCTTCTCGAACAACAACCTGGTGAGCTCTCGGCGGCAAGTCAACATCGTGGGGACGCTCACCGCGAAGGTCAACCTCTGCTTCAACGGCGCCGCCGCGGGCTCGTGCAGCGTGCCCGCCGGCAGTGGCCCCCCGCAGTTCTTCCAGGCCAACATGTACGACCCGAGAAACCTCCCCGCCGCGCTCTTTGCCCCTTCGGGACTCTCCGGGGAGCGCTGGCGGGTCACCCCCGTGCCTCGCTTCTGGCTCGAATGCCGGGTGGGCCCGACGGAAGCTCACGGAGTGAATTGGCCGGCCCCTCGCGGGGAGGGTGCGGGCTCGCGGCTCGGGGGGTTATGCTCGGGAATTTCTTGCGACGACGGCGGGTGGTCGGACTGGACATCGGATCCGGTTCGATCAAGGCGTTGGCTCTCGAAGGCCGAGGCGGCGACGTCACCATTACCGGTCTCGGCAGCGCTCCGGTGGCGGCAGAGACGCAAGCTCAGCAAGTCAATCAGGCCATCCACCTCGCCATGGCCGACGCGGGCGCCGATGGCGAGCCCGTCATCGCCGCCGTGGGCGGACCCGAGGTCGTCATCCGGCAGGTGACGTTGCCGCCGCTCCCGCCCTCGCGCATCATTCCCGCCCTCGAGATGCAATACCGCGAGCTCGGATTGCTGGCGCCCGACGAATCCGTGCTGGACGCGCAGATCCTCAGGCAGTCCAAGGATGACAGCACCAACGAGATCCTGTCCGTGAGCGTGCCGCGCGGTCTGGTCGATCAGCGAAGCCAGCAGCTCAAACAGGCCTCCGTGAACCTCCAGATGATCGACGTCGAGCCGCTCGCCATCCTCAACGGCGCCCTGGAGCTGACGGGCATGGAGTCGGGCGAGCTGCTCGTGGTCGTGAATATCGGGCGCCAGAGCTCGGTGCTCTGTCTGTTCAGCGAGCAAGGGCCGGTGGTCGCGCGCTATCTCGACGTGGGCGCCGAGGCGTTCACCGAGCAGATCCGCGTGGCCTTCCAGCTCTCGCCGTACTCGACGGAGACCTTCACGCGCACCATCGCGCCCGCCGAAGCGCCCAAGGCCGAGACGGCGTGCCGCGAGGTGGTGGAGCGGATGGCCGAGGACATCCGGCTGTCGCTCACCTTCTACCGCACCGAGTACGATCGCGAGAGCCTGCCGCGCTACGCGCTGGGTGGCTGGGCGGATATCCCTTACATCGGACGCTGGCTCGCCGACCGTCTCGGCCTGTCCGCCCCCTTCGAGATCATGGATCCCCTGCAGGCGCACGAGGTGCGGGCGCCCTCGATGGGGGATACGCCGCGACTGCCCGGCCCGCAGTTCCTCCAGGCGTTCGGCTTGGCCCTGAGGGGGCTATGAGCACGCGCTTCAGCATCGATCTGGCCCATCCGGGCCATGTGGCCGACACCTGGCAAGACTGGTTCATCGGGCCACAGGGCCGTCGCCGCTGGGTCATCGCGGCCGCGGGCTGCGGGGTCGTGCTCGTCGTCATCATCGCGCTCATCCTGCCCACGCGGATCCGGCTGTCCACGGACGTGAGCGCCATTCCCAAGCTCCGCGTCGATCTGGCCTCGCTGGAAGGGAACCTGAACGTCATCCGGGCCGATCTCCAGGCCCTGGCCCTGGAGGCCAAGCGGCAGGTGCGATGGGCCGAGATGCTCAACGCCTTCCGGCAGCAGATTCCCGCGACCCTCAAGCTGCAGAAGGTCGAGGTAGGTGCTGCGCCGGCGACGAGCGCGCCGGCTCCGTCAGGCCAGGCGCAGCCGGTGGGCGCCCCGCCGGCGGGGGCGGGCGACCTGCGCATCGAGGCGGTCACGCCCCTCCGGCCGGGGCCGCCGCCTCTCATCGAGATCGCGCAGTTCATGGGCGGGCTCATGAAGGATCCGACGGTGGGCCGGCGCTATCAGCTCAAGAGCTGGGAGATCAAGCAGGCGGCCGCGGCGGGCTCGCAGCCGGCGGGCGAGCGCGAGCAGCTCCTCGTGCTCATCGTCCTGTCAGAGAAGCCGCGATGAGAGAGCGCGAGCTGGCCATCCTCTGGATCGCGCTGGCCGTGGTCTTCGTGGGGAGTCTCCTGGGGCTCCTTCAGTACTCGCGGTCCCTCCGGACGAGCGGCATCCAGGCCGCCGCGGAGCGGGCGCGTCTGACGGCGGCCATCGACCAGAAGCAGAAGGAGATCCTGATCGAGATGAAGTCGAACGCGGGCGTGCTCCAGGAAATGTCCTGGTCGGGCACCACGGGCGATCCGGCCGTCTTCCTCTCGCGCGTGGCCGAGCTGGCCGAGGGCTCGCGGCTCCGCGTGCTGGGCGTGGGGCCGCTCGAGCAGCAGACCACGCCCCAGTTCAGCAAGTCGTGGCACGCCGTGACCGTGCAAGGGCCGTTTCAGGATCTCGTGGAGCTGGCCAGCAGGGTCGAGGGCGACCGGGGCACGCTCGAGGCCATGGCCATCGACGTGCCGCAGCGGATCAGCCAGGCCGCGTCCGCTCCGGGGCAGCGGGCTGCCGCGATCAACCCTGAGATCCAGGCGCGTTTCCGCGTCACCGCGCTGCAGTTGACTCCCCAGGCACGGAAGATCATCGACGACGCCGCCCGCGCGAGCGGGGTGTCCCTCACGTCTCCCACGCCGCAGACCGGGCTCGCCCTGCCCGTGCCCTCGCCGGCCTCCGAGTATCGGGATCCCTTCGCCTTCGGCGCCTCCGCGGATCGGCCACGCGCCGAGCAGGCCTCGGTGCCGCGCGCCCTGTTCAACCTGCAGGGCATCGTCGGATTCCCGGGCGGCCACCTCGCCATCCTCAACAACCAGATCGTGCGAGCGGGCGATCGCCTCGCCGGCCACACCGTGGAGCACATCACGGACTCGGCCGTGCTGCTCCGCCAGCCCGACGGGACGCCACGCCGCCTCTCGCTCGCGGACATCGGTGCCGTCAGCAGTCAGAAGCAGCCCCCCGCCGCCGGCAAGCCGGCAGAGCCGGGCGGACCGTCTGGTCCGCCGCCGTCAACGCCCCCGCCACCGGCCGGTGGCGCTCCCGCGCCTCCGGCACCCGCGCCCCCGACCCCGGCTCCGCCTGCTCCCGGCGGACCAAGGAGGTAAGTCGAGCCATGCGTTCGTGGACGAAGACGACCCTGGTCCTCGCCGCCGTATTCGTCCTGCCGCCCCTCCTGGCTTCTCAGGCGGCTGGACAGGCTCCCACTCCATCGGCCCCGCGGCCAAGCACCTGCTACGACCGGCTGCCCACCGACCCCATCAACCTGAGCCTGCGCGATGCGAGCACCCAGAGCACCCTCCGGCTCCTCGCGCAGAACTACAAGGTCAACATGGTGGTCACGGACGACGTGACAGGCACGGTGACGCTCGACTTCTTCCGGGCGCCGGTGCGCGATGTGTTCCAGGCCATCCTCGACTCGAGCAGCCTCGTGTGCGTGCGTCAGGGCGAGCTCCTGCGCGTGAGCACGGCCGACCGCCTCGTCAAGGACGAGAAGGGGCGGGCGGACGCGCAGGTCCTGGGGGCGACGCGCGACCTCGAGGTCAGCAAGCGCATCTCCGACATCCAGAAGCAGGCGGCAGACGCCGCCATCCAGACGGCGGCCTCGGAAGTGCAGAGGAAGCAGGCGGACCTTCTCGCGAAGCGAGGCGACATCAAACAGGAGATCATCCGGCTGAAGTATGCCGACGCGGGGGTCATCGCCAAGGCCGTAGCAGCCATGGTCGGCATCGGTCCCAACGTGAGCGTGTCTGCCTGCCGCCTCAGAAAGCAGGACGACAAGATCGCCGTGGAGGCCATCGACCCGCAGGGAGGTGGTGGCACGAGCCTGACTGCCGAGCAGGAGCGCAGCGTCGTCAATCTCGCCCGGGCGTCGAATCCCTTCACGCCTTATCAGCAAGGCCAGACGCAGCCCGGAAGCGCGGGACAACAGCCTGGTACCGGCTACGTAGGCCCGCCGGGAGGCCTCGGCGCGCTTCCCCCGTTCTCCGCATTGTTCGGCCCACAGCCCATCGTAGCGCCGCCACTCGCGGAGCCGCAGCCCGGAGGACTGGGCTTCTCGATACTCACGAGCAGCGAGAACACGCCGGTCGTTCGCACGGATTGCCCGACCAACAGCCTGGTCCTGAGGCTCTACGACGATCAGCTCACGCGGGTGCGCGAGGCGCTGGATCGCCAGCTCGACGTGACGCCCCATCAGGTCAAGATCGAAGCGCGCATCGAGAACCTGAACCGTGAGGACCTCTTCGCCATAGGGGTTCAGTGGGGTGGTGGCGGCCTGTTGAGGGTCAATAGTCGCACCGTGGTCGTGGGCCGGGGCTTCACGACCAACCAGACGAGCACGACCGGGATCGGGACGTCGGGTATCGGAAGCAACCAGATCAATCCGAACCTCAATCTCGGTTCGGTGATTCCGGTGGACCCCGCGACGGGGCTTGGCACCGCCGGGAATCTGGTCAACCTGCCGAATGAACCTCAACCTCGCCCTCGAGGCGCTCAGGACGCAGGACCGCTCGCAGACCCTGGCCCGTCCGGAGGCGGTGGTCGCCGAAAACCAGAAGGCGCTCATGAAACTGGGCGAGCAGATTCCCTACGCGACGGTGAGCGCGGCGGGGACACAGGTCCAGTTCAAAGACGCCGTCCTTCAGCTCGAGGTAATCCCGACCGTCATCTGCCGCGACGAGGTGCAGGGCGCCAAGAACGGAGGGTTCTACAAGCTCAAGCTGGCCGTGCTGGTGACGAACGATGCGCGCGGGCCAACGGTGAACTTCGGGACGCAGCTGGGCACGCCGCCTGCGATCGATACCCAGAAGATGCAGACCGAGATGGCCATGATGGAAGGCCAGCGTCTCGTCATCGGCGGCGTCCACCGCACCATCAGCCGAGCCCAGGACCGCAAGGTGCCGCTCTTCGGCGACATTCCAGTCCTTGGCTGGCTGTTCCGGCAGAAGGCCACCGACGACGCGAAGCGCGAGCTGGTCATCTTCCTGACGCCAACCGTGATCTCGACCGAAGCTCCAGCCCTCACGCCGGCCTGCGCGGCTCCCGCGCCCACCCGGGCCATGGCCAAGTAGGAGACGCTCAATGCCGCGCTCCAGAACCCGTTCGAGGTAGGCGCCGATGTACGAGGCGTTCTACAGCCTCGACGATCCGCCGTTCGTCCTGACGCCGGACCCGCGGTTTCTCCTCCGGTCGAAGGGCCACCACGAGATCCTCGCCGCCCTCCTCTACGGCATCACGAGCCAGAAGGGGCTCATGGCCCTCGTGGGCGATGTGGGCACCGGCAAGACCACGCTCTGCCGGGCCCTCTTGCGCGAGCTGCCGGACAGCGTGCAGAGCGCGCTCGTGCTGAACCCGCACCTCTCCGACGCCGAGCTGATCGGGACCATTCTCGACGACCTCGGGGTGGAGCGTCGGGGCACCGCCAAGGGCGAGCTGCTGGCCACCCTGTCGCAATACCTGCTCGCCGCGGGCAGCGAGGGCAAGACGGTCCTCGTGATCGTCGACGAGGCGCAGCAGATGAGCGTGGAGTCTCTCGAGCAGATCCGTATCCTCTCCAACCTGGAGACGGCCACGCGCAAGCTCCTGCAGATCCTCCTCGTGGGCCAGCCCGAGCTCGAAGAAAAGCTCAAGCTCAACGAGCTGCGTCAGCTCGACCAGCGCATCGGCATCCGCTGCTATCTGAAGCCCTTGCCGCGCAAGGAGACGTACCGCTACGTGGAGCACCGCCTGCGCATCGCGGGGCTGCCCGGGGCGCTGCCCTTCACGCGCTCCGCGCTCGGCAAGATCCATCAGTACAGCCACGGCATCCCGCGCGTCATCAACCTCGTGTGTGACCGAGCCCTGATGGCCGGCTACAGCAATCGAGTCCGTGAGATCACCCCGACCCTTGTGACGAGCGCCGTGCGCAATCTCGAGGGCGGCCGTCACGGACGCAACCGGTACACGCGGACCTGGTCGACCGGGGGCAAGCTGCGCCGCGCCGCGGTCGTCGCGGGGGCCCTCACCGTCCTCCTGGGCGCGGGGGGCGCCGCCGCGTACTGGGGCGGGTGGCATCCAGGCCCACTCAAGCTGACGGGGCGCGTCGCCAGGCCCGCCCCGGCCCCGGCGCCCGCGGCGATCACGCCCGCGGCCACCGTACCCGCGGCGTCAGCGTCCCCGGCGCCCCCGTCTCCCGCGGCCCCGGCGCCGGCCTTCCCCGCGCCGATGTCTCCGATGTCGGCGCCCATGATCGCGCCCACTCGAGGGGCTCAAAATGCAGGCGCTCGCCCGCTTCTTCCTCCGACGCCCGAGCCCACGGCCACACCGGTCCCGAAGTTCGCGCCCAGTGTAGCCGCGCTGGCTTCGAGCGGCAGCCCGACGGCGGTGTTCGTGCCCGCGGTACCCGCGCCGCCTCGCCCACTGCCCGCGCCCGTCGCTCCAGGCGTCGCCCCGCCCGCGGCCTCCTCCGTGGCGGCCTCCGCGGTTGCCCTCAGCGCTCCCATCGACGCGAAGTTGAGCAGCCCCGTTCTCGAGGCCCAGCGACAGCTCATGGCTCGACTGCTCGCCCTGTGGGGAATGGTGGACGCCTCCGCCGATCGAGCGCTCCCGGCATGGCCGACGTTGCCGGACGGCAGCCTCGACATCGCCGGAACGGCGGCGCGCTATCAGCTCGCGGCGACCTATCTGCCCTCGACGTCGCTCGGCGATCTCCGCGCCATCGGGCTGCCCGCGCTCGTCGAGCTCGCCGACGCGCCGGCCGGGCGCCCCTACCTGCTGAGATCGATCGGGGCCGAGACGGCTGCCCTCATCTCCCCGTCCGGCGAGGAGGCGCGCTTCGCCCTCAACTCGCTCGATCCCGCGTGGACACGCTCCGCCTGGATCGTGTGGCGCAATGTCGATCAGCTCCCGCCTGATCCATGGCAGGCCATGAACCCGACGGTGCTCACCACCATCGCCCTGCGCCTTCAGAGGCTCGGATACCTGACGGGGCCTCTTCCCGGGACCTATGACGGCCGATTCCAGCAAGCGGTGCGGCGATTCCAGAAGGCGGTGGGGGGACTGCAAGAGGATGGGGTGGTCGGTCCGCGGACGACCATGGCGCTCTCCCGCGTGGTCGGCGGCCGCTTCAGCCCCACCATCCTCGAGGGCGGCGCCCAGTGAGCCGTCTGGCTGACCGTCTGATGGGCATGGATGAGCGCCGGGCGCCCCGCCCCGGCCTGGGGGGTATCCCCCACCTGGGGGAGTCGGCCGAGCCACGCCGTCAATGGCTTATCGCGGGGACTTTGGTTATCCTGGTTCTGATGGGTATTCTCGCCGCCGGAATCGTGCTTCGACCCCATCCGATCTCGTCCCGGTCCGTCGTCGAGCCGGTCAGAGCGGCCACGGCAGCCGATGCGGCGGCGCTCGAAGTGCCCCGGCCCGCGTCCGTCGTGGATCGGGTGGCGCGCCTGATGCGCGAGGGCACCGACGCCGCGCAGAGCGGCCAGATGGACGAGGCCGCGACCGCCTTCCGCAAAGCCGTCGACCTCGACCCCACCGACGCCGAGGCCTGGAATAACCTGGGCGTGGTCCTCGTTCGCGCAGGCGACACGGGCAAGGGAATCGAATGCTTCCGCCGGGCCCTGCGCGCCGTCCCGACCCACTCGGAGGCCCACCGCAATCTCGCCGTGGCCCTCGACCGGCAAGGGCGGACGGCGGAGGCGACGCGACACTACCGCGCGTTTCTCTCGCAGAAGGGCGCGGGCGGCATCGAGCGCGCCCAGGTGCTCGCCCGCCTCGAAGAGCTGGGAGCGCGCAGGGCGAGCGAATGAGCACGGCACCCGATCGCTGGGCGTGGAGCCCGCTGGGTCAGATGCTCGTCAACGACAAGATTCTGTCCACCGAGCAGCTCAACCAGGCCCTCGAGCGGCAGCGCAAGACCCGGGAGCGGCTGGGCCAGATCCTCATCGACATGAAGCTGATCGACGAGGACATCCTGCTCAAGTACCTGGGCGCGCAGTTTCGCAAGGACCCCATCACCCGTCAGGACCTGGCCGCCCTCGACCCCGACGTCGTCAAGCTCGTGTCCGAGGAGGTGGCCCGGCAGTACGGGGTGATCGCGGCGGAGCGCTCGGGCCGGCGGCTCATCGTCGCCACGGCCGACCCGCTGAACGTCATGGCCATGGACGATCTCCGGCGCGCCACCGGCCTCGAGGTCGATTTCCGCATCGGGCCGGCCAGCGCCATCCAGGAGGCGATCGAGAAGACGTACCGCAAGGTCACCCAGGTCGTGACCTCCGAGGGCCTCGACGACGCCCTCAAGGTCGACCTCGGCCTCAACATCGGCCCCGTCACGAGCGTGGCCGAGGGCGTGGTCGACATCAAGCAGCTGCAGACGCAGGCCGACGACCCGCCCGTGGTGCGCGTGGTCAACTACCTCCTGGGCCGCGCGGCGCTCGACGGCGCCTCCGATATCCACGTGGAGCCCCACGACGACCGCACGCGCGTCCGGTACCGCATCGACGGTCTGCTCTTCGATCTCCTCGAGATCCCGCGCCAGCTCCACCTCGCCGTGGTCTCCCGCATCAAGATCATCTCCCGGCTCGACATCGCCGAGCGGCGCCTGCCCCAGGACGGGAGCTTCTCCTCCCGCATCCACGGCCAGGAGTTCGACTTCCGCGTCTCCACCCTCCCCACCCTCTATGGCGAGAAGGTCGTGCTCCGGCTCCTCGAGAAGGCGGCGGTGGTGGAGCGCTACAGCATCGAGAACCTCGGCTTCGAGCCGGAGCAGCTCGAGCTGTTCCTGAAGGGCGTGCGGCGTCCCTGGGGCATGGTGCTCATCACCGGTCCCACGGGCAGCGGCAAGTCCACCACGCTTCACACCGCGCTCAAGTTCATCAAGTCCCCGCGCAAGAACATCGTCACCGTCGAGGATCCCGTCGAGTATCGTCAGCCCGGCATCCAGCAGGTGCAGGTGAAGAGCGAGATCGGCTTCGACTTCGCGCGCTCGCTGCGCTCGATTCTCCGTCAGGACCCCGACATCATCATGGTCGGCGAGATCCGGGACCAGGAGACGGCACAGATCGCCGTCAAGGCGGCTCTCACCGGCCATCTCGTGCTCTCGACCCTGCACACCAACGACGCCGTCTCCACCCTGACCCGGCTCGTCAACATCGGCGTGGAGCCGTTTCTCGTCGCCTCCGCCGTCAACGTGGCGGCCGCCCAGCGCCTGGTGCGCAAGATCTGCAAGGACTGCAAGGAGCCGTACCGGCCGAGCGCGGACGAGCTCGCCCTCTTCGCGCCAGATCCCGGGCCCGAAGTGCTCTATCGCGGCCGCGGCTGCAAGAGCTGCCGAAACGTCGGCTACGCGGGCCGGATGGCCCTCTACGAGGTGTTCGCCATCGACTCCGAGGTCCGCCGCATGCTCATCGACGGCGCCGATGGCGACAAGATCCAGCGCTACGCGATGGGATCGGGGATGGTCACCCTTCGCAAGTGCGGCTTCCGCCAGGCCGCGCGCGGCCTGACGAGCCTGGAGGAAGTCCTAACCGTGGCCGCGGACCTAGACTAGGCCATGCCCGTTTTCCAGTACGAGATCGCCGATCGCAAGGGCGCGGTGAGCCGGGGCACCGCGGAGGCGCCCGAGCAGGCCGAGCTCATCAACCGCTTCCGCGAGCGGGGACAGGTGGTGCTGTCCCTCCGGGAGACGGCGGGTGCCCGGGCCGCCGTGGACGGAATCGGGATGCAGTCGGTGGCCGAAGGCTTCCGCGAGTCCTTCAAGCGGATGTCCAGCGGCGTCAGCCTCAGCATCATCCTGCTCTTCACCGGGCAGCTCGCGGCCATGCTGGGCGGCGGCCTCCACCTCGTCCGCATCCTCACCGCCCTCGCCGCCGAGTCGACCCACAAGGTGTTCAGCAAGGTCCTCGAGCGGGTGCGGGACGACATCACGGCGGGGGCGACCTTCGCCGACTCCCTCTCGCAGCATCCCCACGTCTTCAACCGCCTGTACGTCTCCATCGTGCGCGCGGGCGAGGTGTCGGGCTCTCTCCCCGTGGTGCTCGACACGCTCACCACCTACCTGGAGAAGACGGACGCCATCCGGCGCAAGGTCAAGGGCGCCATCGCCTACCCCGCGGTGATCCTGACCGTGGCTACCCTCATCGTCATCTTCATGATCGTCAAGATCGTCCCCGTCTTCGAGAATGTCTATTCGAAGGCCGGCGCCCTGCTCCCGCTACCCACCCGCATCCTCATCCAGATCAGTAACATCATGCGGAACTGGCTGCTCCTCGTCATTCTCGGCATCCTCGTCCTCGCCGCCCTCCTCTTCGCGCTGTACCAAACCGTGGGAGGGCGCCGCTTCTTCGACACCTGCAAGCTCAAGATGCCGCTCTTCGGCAGCCTCATCCGCAAGTCCATCCTCGCCCGCACCTGCCGGACCTTGAGCGTGCTGCTCAATGCCGGCATCCCGCTCATCGAGGCCATGGAGACGGTGTCCAAGGTCGCCGGCAACTCGGTGATCGAGCAGGCGCTGACGGACGCCACCCAGCGCATGCGCGACGGCGGGACCATCGCGGAGACGCTGCGCCAGACGGGTCACTTCCCGAGCATGGTCACCCAGCTCGTGTCCACGGGCGAGGAGAGCGGCACTCTCCCCGGCATGCTCGCCAAGGCCGCCGCCTACTACGAGCAGCAGGTGGACCAGGCCGTGGCCACACTCTCCTCGCTCATCGAGCCGATCATGATCGTGATCATGGGCGGCATCGCGGGAGGCGTGATCTTTGCCCTGTATCTGCCGATCTTCAATCTCGGGCAGGCGATGAAAGGCGGAGTCAGGTAGCAGCGCTGTCGACCATGACGAGCCAGGCGAATCCTTCGTACCGCGTGTCGCTCCGCCTCTACGTGGTGTTCTCGCTGCTCATGGCGGCGGCGGCGGCGGCAAGCGGCCTCTTCATGCTCTACCTCGCCCGTCCCTTCGCGGCGGAGCTCTCGGGCCCGCAGACCCGCCAGCTCACCGTGCTCCTCTTCACGGGCTCGGCGGTGGCCGGCGCGCTCGCCGCCATCGGCGGCCTCATCGTCGGCCTGAACCTGGCCGGTCGCATCCGGGGTATCGTCGAGAAAGCGGAGGCGCTGTCACCGCGTCTGGATGACGAGCCCGGCGTGCGGAGGAAGCCGACCACGGTGCGGGACGAGCTGGGCGTGCTCGACGCGTCGGTCGACCGGCTCACCCTGTCCATGGACCGGTTCATCCGCGACAGCGACATTCTGGCCCGGCTTCCCGAGGGCATGCTCCTCCTCGGGCCCTCGGCCACCCTCGTATCCTTTAACACCACGGCCGAGGCGCTTCTCGGGCTGTCCCTCGAGACCTACCGGGGCGAGCCCATCCTGTCTGAGACAGGGGCCCTTCCCCTGTCGGCCGGCAATGACCCACTCGCCCGCCTCCTCGAGGACGAGGCGGCCGGGCTCGATCCCGTCCACGAGACCGAGGTGCCCATCGTCACGGCCAAGGGGCATGCCTTGCTGCTCGAGATCACGGCCCAGCGGCGCGACTGGGGACGGGCGGCCACGGCCCAGGTCCTCGTCGTCCGCGATGCCTCCGAGAAGCGGCGCATCCGCGAGCAGATCCGCCGCGCGGACCAGCTGGCCTTCCTGGGCGGCATGGCTGCCCGCATCGCGCACGAGATCCGGACGCCTCTCGCCACCATCCGCGGGCTTCTCGAGCTGCTCCAGGCAGACCTGCCCCCGGGCGATAACCGCCGCCAGTACATCGACCGGGTGCTCCTCGGCGTGGACCGCCAGAATCGCCTCGTGGAGAACCTGCTCACGCTGGCCCAGCCGGAGCCTGGCACGTGGCAGGCCATGTCGTTGCCGGAAACGCTCGAGGAGCTGGTGCGGATGCTGCCGCCCGATCCCCGGCTGCTCCTGGAGCGGGTGGACTCCGACGCGATGCCGCCCGTGTGGGGCGACCCGTTCCACCTGGCCGAGGTTTTCACCAACCTCATCCAGAACGCGCTGGAGGCCGCGCCCGAGGGTGGAACGGTCCGTGTCCGCGTCGAACGGCGCGGAGGTGACTATGTTCGCGTGCTCGTCTGGAACTCCGGCGCCGGCATCCCGGCCGAGCTTCACGAGCGCATCTTTCAGCCGTTTTTCACGACCAAGGCGCGGGGGACTGGATTGGGACTGCCCATCGCGCGGCAGATCGTCGAGGCGCACCGCGGCACCCTCACCGTGGAGAGCGACGCAAAGTCGGAAACCAGCTTCGTCGTGGAGCTCCCCACCAGCGCGCCCGTCATGACGGCGGGAGCAAAGCCGTGAGCGAGAAGATCCTGATCACGGAGGACGACGAGGACCTCGCGTTCGTGATCCGCGAGGCGCTCGTGCGTCAGGGCTACGAGGCCGAGGTGGCGCCCACGGCCGGCGCGCTCCTCGACAGGCTCAAGGCCTCCCAGTACGATCTCATCTTGCTGGACGTCCGGCTTCCCGACATGGACGGTCTCGATGCCATTCCGCGCGTCCGTGATCTCGCCCCGGAGACGCCCATCATCGTGATGACGGCCCACGGCACGCGGCAGATCGCCATCAACGCGATCACGCGCGGAGCCTACGACTTCTTCACCAAGCCCCTCAAGATGGCCGAGTTCCAGGTCGTGGTCGCCCGCGCCCTCGACCGGCGACGCCTGCAGATGCAGGTGCGGGCCCTCCGCGAAGGGCAGGCGGCGGGCGGCTTCGAGGACCTGATCGGCAAGAGCGAGGCGCTCAAGCGCGTCCTCGACATGGCCCAGCGCGCGGCGCCCACGGATCTCACGGTGCTGATCCAGGGCGAGAGCGGCACGGGCAAGGAGCTGATGGCCCGGGCCATCCACCGCCTCAGCCCCCGCAAGGACGGGCCGTTCATCCCCGTCAACTGCGCGGCCATTCCCGAGGGCCTTCTCGAGTCCGAGCTGTTCGGCCACGAGCGGGGCGCGTTCACGGGAGCCATCCGCGCCAGGCCCGGGCGCTTCGAGCTGGCGCGCGAGGGCACGCTCTTCCTCGACGAAATCGGCGACATGCCGCTCGCCATGCAGTCCAAGATTCTCCGGGTGCTTCAGGAGCGGCAGTTCGAGCGTGTGGGGGGCACGCGGTCCATCGGGGCCGACGTGCGCATCATCGCCGCCACGCATCAGGATCTGGAGAGCCTCGCCCCCGAGGGCAAGTTCCGCTCGGACCTCTTCTACCGTCTCCAGGGCGTTCGCCTCATGATGCCCGCGCTCCGTGACCGGGTCGACGACCTGCCCCAGCTCGTCACGCATCTCCTCGATCGGGCGGCCACGCGTCTCTGGCGCCAGCCCGCCACGCTCTCGACGGAAGCCCTGCGCTGCCTGTGGACGTATCCGTGGCCGGGGAACATCCGCGAGCTGCAGCACGTACTCGAAGGGGCGATGGTGCTTTCCGACGGCGTCATCCTGCCCGAGCATCTGCCCCCCGCCGTGCAGCGTGGCTCCAAGACCGCCGCCCCGGGCGAGGCTGCGCCCGTCGTGCAGGGGTCGCTCGACGAGGCGCTCGAGGAGTGGGAGCGGCGCGCCATCCTTGATGCGCTCCAGAAGGCGCACGGGGTGCAGGCCCGCGCCGCCAAGATCCTCGGGATCACGGAGCGCAGCCTCTGGTACCGCGTCAAGAAGCTCAAGATCCAGGTCCGTATGGCGGGGGAGAGCCCGGAGAGCGCATGAGCGGACTCGCCGAAGGCGTGGCCGAGCTGATCGGTCGGCTCACGCACCTCGAAGGCCCCGGCGTCGCGATCCTGGCCCGACTCGTGGCCGTCGCCGTGACCTTGCTCCTGGCCTTCGCGACGTATGGCATCCTCGGCCAGCTCGTCGATCGGGTGCTGCGCCGGGCCGCGGGCGCCGACGAGCCGTCGCGGACTCAGCACGTCCACACCCTCGCCCCCCTCCTCAAGAATCTCGCGCTCTACGCGCTGTCCTTCGTGGTGGGTATCGTGGTGCTCCAGGAAGTCGGCGTGGATGTCCGCGCCCTCGCCGTCTCGGCCGGCGTGCTCGGGCTCGCCGTGGGCTTCGGCGCCCAGAGCCTCATCAAGGATGTCATCACGGGCTTCTTCATCCTCTTCGAGGGCCTGGTCAGGGTAGGGGACGTGATCGAGGTGGGAGGGCACACGGGCGTGGTCGAGGCCATCGGACTTCGCGTCACCAGGCTGCGCCTCTTCAACGGCGCCCAGCGCATCGTGCCCAACGGGGATTTGACACAGTTCGCCAACTACAATAGGGGCTGGGCCCGCGCCGTCGTGGATGTCGGCGTCACCTACGACACCGACGTGCGACGTGCCCTCGAGGCCCTGGAGCGCGTCGGCCGCGACTGGGCGACCGAGACGGGCCTGGGGCTCGATGCCCCGCTCGCCCAGGGTATCGTCCGCTTCGGCGAGACGGAGGTGGGATTGCGGCTCTCGGTCAAGGTGATGCCCGCCGGACGGGCGGACGCGGAGTCCGACCTCAGGCGCCGGATCAAGGAAGCTTTCGATCGCGACGGGCTCGAGCTGGCCGCTCCCCAGCGGGCCATCTATCTCAAGCCGCAGGAGGCGCGGGTATGACGCGTGTTCGCAAGGCGGTCTTCCCCGCGGCCGGGCTCGGCACGCGCTTCCTGCCCGCCACCAAGGCCCAGCCCAAGGAGATGCTGCCCCTCGTGGATAAGCCCACCATCCAGTACGTGGTGGAGGAGGCGGTCGCCTCCGGCCTCGACGAGATCATCCTCGTCACCGGGCGCAACAAGCGCGCCATCGAGGACCACTTCGACGCGGCCTTCGAGCTCGAGTACTACCTCCAGGACCGCGGCAAGGTCGAAGAGCTGGCCCAGATCAAGACCATCTCGGAGATGGCCTCCGTCTCCTACGTGCGACAGAAGGAGCCGCTCGGCCTCGGTCACGCCATTCTCTGCGCACGGCCTCTCGTGGGGGATGAGCCCTTCGGCGTCTTTCTCGGCGACGACATCATCATGTCCCGCGTGCCGTGCATGCGGCAGCTCCTCGACGTCTTCGAGCGCCACCAGGGCCCCGTGCTCGCCGTCATGCGCATCCCCAAGGAGGAGATCGGCCGCTACGGCGTCATCGTGCCCCGCGGCGTGGGGGGCGGCGTCTTCGAGGTGCTGGATCTCGTCGAGAAGCCGGAGCCCAAGGACGCCCCGTCCGACCTCGCCATCATCGGCCGCTACGTCCTGACTCCAGATCTCTTTCCCATTCTTGCCGACACGCCGGCCGACTCGCGTGGTGAGATCCAGCTGACCAACGGGCTCAGGACGCTGCGGGGGCGCCGGCCGATCTATGCCGTGGAGTTCGAGGGACGCCGTCACGACACGGGGGAGAAGCTCGGCTTCCTCAAGGCCACCGTCGACATCGCGCTCTCGCGACCCGATCTCGCCGACGCCTTCCGGGCATACCTCAAGACCCTCGACCTGTAGCTCGGGCCGTCGCGGCAAGAATTCCTTTCCACGCACGGACTTGCGTGACGCCGTCGCCCGTCCGCGGTTTGACTTCACCAACGGTTTCTGGGACAATCCGCCCACTTGAGGGTCGCCATCAGGCAACCCTCTATCAGCATGGCGAACCAACCGAAGCGCGCCTTTCATACGGCATCCGAGCCCGAGATCAAGGCGGGCCAGGTGTCGGACGTCTACTTTCAGCGGACCATCCAGATCCTCAAGGCCAAGGGCATCACCAAGCGCGTCAAGGCCGAGATCCGACTCAAGAGCTTTCCGCAGGCGGACTGGTCCTTCGGGATCCTCGCGGGCATCGAGGAAGCGGCGGCGCTGCTGGAAGGTCTGCCCGTCGACGTGTGGGCCATGGACGAGGGCACCATCTTCGGGCCCCACGAGCCCGTGCTCGTGATCGAGGGCACCTACGTCCAGTGGGCGGAGTACGAGACGGCGCTCCTGGGCCTGCTCTGCCAGGCCTCCGGCATCGCCACCAAGGCCGCCCGCTGCAAGCGCGCGGCGGGGGAGCGCGCGGTCATCTCCTTCGGAGCCCGTCGCATGCATCCGGCGCTCGCCCCCATGATCGAGCGCAACGCCTTCGTGGGCGGCTGCGACGGCGTGGCCGTGACGAAGGCGGCGGAGCTGATCGAGGCCGATCCCACCGGCACCATTCCCCACGCCCTCGTGCTGATGTTCGGCGACACCGTGGAGGCGCTCAAGGCCTTCAACGAGGTCATCGATCCCAAGGTGCGTCGCGTCGCCCTCATCGACACCCTTCAGGACGAGAAGTTCGAGGCGATCCGCGTGGCGGAGGCCCTCGGCAAGGATCTGTACGCGGTGCGGCTGGACACGCCGTCGTCCCGCCGGGGCGACTTCTTCCGCATCATCGAGGAGGTGCGGTGGGAGCTGGACATCCGCGGCTTCGAGCACGTGAAGATCCTCGCCTCGGGCGGCATCGACGAGTACGAGATCCTCAAGCTCAATCCTCTGGTGGACGGCTACGGCGTGGGGACGTCCATCGCCAATGCTCCCGTCCTCTCGTTCGCGCCCGACATCATGGAGATCGAGGGCCGTCCGATGGCCAAGCGCGGCAAGCGGTCGGGCGCCAAGCAGGTCTGGCGGATGCCGGGGACGGCCAAGAACGTCGTGCTGCCCGCGGCGAAGCCCGCCCCCGAGGGTCCGGACGGCCGGCCCGCCGAGGCCTTGCTCAAGCCGCTCGTGGTCGGCGGGAAGATCGTCCGCGAGGTCGGCGGGAAGATCGTCCGCGACCTGCCGCCTCCGCGAACCCTTCGCGAGTACGTGCTCGAGCAGATGGCGCGCATCGAGCTCACCCCCGCCCGCGAGCACGGGCTTCGCGGCGACTACTAGGGTCACGGAGTCCACGATCTCGGGCCGAGCCGAACTCGCCATGGGGCCGGCCGCATCGGCCCCGCAGGGTATGTGATGGGCGTGCTCGACGACATCGTCGCCAACAAGCTCGAAGAGCTCCGACAAGTCCGCGCCGCGCGGCCCCAGGCCGCGCTCGAAGCGGCGTGCCGCGGGCTCGGTCCGGCCCGCGAGCTCGAGGCGGCGCTCCGGCCCTCCGCCCCCGGCGGGGTCCGGCTCATCGCCGAAGTGAAGCGGGCTTCTCCCTCCAGGGGCATGCTGAACGCCACGCTCGACCCCGCGGGCCAGGCCCGTGAGTATGCCGCGGCGGGAGCCGCCGCCATCTCCGTCCTCACCGATCAGAAGTACTTCCGCGGCTCGCTCGAAGATCTGGTGGCCGTCCGCGCCGCCGTCGACCTGCCGATTCTCCGCAAGGAATTCATCCTGGACGAGTATCAGCTCTGGGAGTCTCGGGCGGCGGGGGCGGATGCCGTGCTCCTGATCACGGCCGCCCTGGAGGAGGCGCGGCTGCGAGATCTCCACCACGCCGCCAAGGGCGTCGGGCTCTCCACCCTGGTCGAGGTCCACACGGCCGCCGAGCTCGAGCGCGCGCTGGCCCTGGGCGCGCCCGTGATCGGCGTGAACAACCGCGACCTCCAGACGCTCGAGACCAGTCTCCAGCCCTCGATCGATCTGCTCCCGCGCGTGCCGCGCGCGCACACCGCTGTCAGCGAGAGCGGGATCTTCACCGCCGCCGATGTCCGGCGCGTGGTGGAGGCGGGTGCCCACGCCGTGCTCGTGGGCGAAGGCCTGGTGCGGGCCTCAGACGTACGCGCCAAGGTGCGCGAGTTGACCCTGAGATGATTCGAGCTGAGCGGGGCCCGTTGTCCGAGCTGAGCGGCGAGGCCGCGAAGCGAGAGCTGAGAGAATTCCGCAGGCGTGGCAATTCGAGCTGAATGGCGGAGCCAAGAGGCGAGGGCTGAGTGAAAACCCGGCGAGGCGAGGGCTGAGAGTGACCCGCGTCAAGATCTGCGGCATCACCAATGTCGAGGACGCCCGCGTGGCCGTCGAGGCGGGCGCCGATGCCCTCGGCTTCATCTTCGTCGAGGGAACGCCGCGCTACATCGCGCCCGCGGCCGCCGCGGAGATCATTGCCGGCCTGCCGCCCTTCGTGACGCCCGTGGGCGTGTTCTGGGACCATGCCGCCGGCCATGTCAAGGCCGTGGCGGAAGAGTGCCGTCTGGGGGCGCTCCAGTTCCACGGTGACGAGCCGCCCGAGGCGCTGGCCGGCTTCACCCTGCCCGTGATCAAGACGATCAAGGTGGGAAGCCCCGCGGACCTCGACGGACTCGAGCGCTACCGTGTCGCTGCTTTCCTCCTCGACTCGCCGGCCCGGTGGAGCGACGGGGAGCGGCGGGAGCCGATTCCGTGGGAGCTCGCCCGCCGCGTGCCGCGCCGTCATCCCGTCATCCTCTCGGCCGGGCTGACGCCGGACAATGTCGCCCGCGCGGTCGCCGTGGCGCGACCCTGGGGCGTGGACGTCGTTTCCGGCGTCGAGGAGCGGCCGGGCACCAAGAGCCCGGACAAGGTGCGCCGCTTCGTGGCCGCCGCCAAGTCGGTGGCGCGGGAGCCCTCGTGAAAAAGCCCGTGGCGAATCCCTCGGCGCTTCCCGACGCCAGCGGCCACTTCGGCCGCTTCGGCGGTCGGTTCGTTCCGGAAACGCTCATGGCGCCGCTCATCCAGCTCGACAAAGCGTATCGCGCGGCGAGCCGGGACGCCCGGTTCCGGGCGCGCCTCCGGGAGCTGCTCACGAGCTATGCGGGCCGGCCCACCCCGCTCTACTTCGCGGCGCGCCTCACCGAGCACTGCGGCGGGGCCCGCATCTACCTCAAGCGCGAAGACCTCTGTCACACGGGCGCGCACAAGATCAACAACGTGCTGGGGCAGGCGCTCCTGGCCGAGCGGATGGGCAAGCGCCGGGTGATCGCCGAGACGGGGGCGGGCCAGCACGGCGTCGCCTCGGCCACCGCGGCGGCCCTCCTCGGGCTCGAGTGCCAGGTCTACATGGGCAGCGTGGACATCGAGCGGCAGGCCCTCAACGTGTTCCGCATGAAGCTGCTCGGCGCGACCGTCGTCCCCGTGGAGAGCGGGTCATGCACCCTCAAGGACGCCGTCAACGAGGCGCTGCGCGACTGGGTGACCAACGTGCGGACGACCTACTATCTCCTCGGCTCGGCCATGGGCCCGCATCCGTATCCCATGATGGTGCGCGATTTCCACCGCGTGATCGGCGAGGAGACGCGGGGGCAGGCGCGCAAGCTCACGGGCAAGCTCCCGGATCTCCTCGTGGCCTGCGTGGGCGGGGGCTCCAATGCCATCGGGCTCTTCTGGCCCTTCATCCGCGACCCGCGCGTGCGCATCGTGGGCGTGGAGCCCGCCGGCCACGGTCTCTCCACGGGCCGCCACGGCGCCGCCCTCGGAGCGGGGGCGGTGGGCGTGCTCCACGGGAGCATGAGCTATCTCCTCCAGAACGACGACGGCCAGATCTCCGAGGCTCATTCGATCTCGGCGGGGCTCGACTATCCCGGCGTGGGCCCCGAGCACGCCTATTACAAGGAGCAGGGTCGCTTCGAGTACGAGTCGGCCACCGACGCCGAGGCCCTCGAGGCCTTCCAGGCCCTGACCAGGCTCGAAGGGATCATGCCGGCCCTCGAGTCCGCCCACGCCGTGGCCTACGTCATGCGCGTGGCCAAGCAGATGAAGAAGAGCCAGAGCATCGTGGTCGGGCTCTCGGGCCGGGGCGACAAAGACGTGCACACGGTCGAGCAGGCCCTCGCCGGCACGAACGGACACGGTGTGGCGGCGACGCGGACGGCCTCGGCGGCAGGCCGACGGTGACGACGACGGTGACGGGGCGCCTGGCCACGACCTTCGCCGCGCTCAGGGAGCGCGGCGAGCGCGCCCTCATCCCGTACTTCACCGCGGGCGATCCGTCCGTGTCGCTCACGAAGCGGCTCGTCATCGAAGCCGCGCGGCGGGGCGCCGACATCGTGGAGCTGGGCGTGCCCTTCTCGGATCCTCTGGCCGACGGACCGGTGATCCAGCGGGCGACCCAGCGCGCCCTCCAGGCGGGCGAGTGCGGCGTCGACGGCGTCATCGTGGCCGACCTGCCGCCCGAGGAAGCCCGTCCCCTGCGATCGGAAGCCGAGGCGGCGGGCCTCGACCTGATCCACCTCGTCGCTCCGACCTCCCCGCCCGATCGGATGCGCGCCATCGCGCGGGCGGCCACCGGCTTTCTCTACATGGTCTCCTTGACCGGGGTCACGGGCGCGCGCGCCGAGCTACCTCCCGATCTCCTGCAGCACCTGCGCACCCTTCGAGGCATCACGACCAAGCCCATCTGCGTGGGATTCGGCATCGGAACGCCCGAGCAGGCAGCCGCGGTCGGCCGCGCGGCCGACGGAGTCATCGTGGGCTCGGCCATCGTGCAGCTCGTCGAGCGTCATGGCGGGTCCGAGGAGCTCGTGGGCCGGGTCGGGGACTTCGTGGCCTCCCTCAAAGAGCCGTTGAAGGCGAGCACCGTATGACGAGCCCTGGGCACCGAGAGCACGTGGGGGAGTGCGGGGGCCATGTCGGGGCCCCCGCCGACAAACGGATGGGCGGGCTCGCGTCCGCACCCACGCGAGCGAGGACCTGAGCGGTGGCTTGGTTCTTCAAGGGCAAGGAGCAAGGTGACGACCGGCCCAAGAAGGTCAATATCGCCGAGGGCCTCTGGGTCAAGTGCGACTCCTGCAAGGAGATCGTCTATCGCGCCGAGGTGGACCGCGCCGGGCGCGTCTGCCCGAAGTGCCGCTACCCCTTCCGCATCACCGCCCAGGAGCGCATCGCCTCGCTCCTGGACACGGGCTCCTTCGAGGAGCGCGAGACGGGACTTCGCTCGCGCGACCCCCTCGGCTTCAAGGACACCAAGCGCTATACCGATCGCGTGAAGGCCGCCCGCGGCAAGACGGGTCTCGAGGAAGCCGTCATCACCGGCCTCGGGCGCGTCGGGGGCTACGAGGTCGCGGTGGGCGTGTTCGAGTTCGGCTTCATGGGCGGCAGCATGGCCTCGGTGGTCGGCGAGAAGCTCACGCGCCTCATCGATTTCGCCGTGCAGAAGCGCGTGCCCGTCCTCATCGTGTCCGCCTCCGGGGGAGCGCGGATGCAGGAAGGCATCTTGTCGCTCATGCAGATGGCCAAGACCGCCTCCGCCCTCAAGCGACTGGCCGACGAGCGCCTGCCCTACGTCTCGCTGCTCACGGATCCCACCACGGGCGGCGTCACGGCGAGCTTCGCCATGCTGGGCGATCTCATTCTCGCCGAGCCCCGCGCGCTCATCGGCTTCGCCGGCCCGCGCGTCATCGCGGAGACCATACGCCAGCCGCTCCCCGAGGGCTTCCAGCGCTCCGAGTTCCTCCTCGAGCACGGCCAGATCGACCTCGTGGTCGAGCGCCGGGAGCTCCGAGACACGCTCCGTCGCATTCTCGCTTTCTTCGCGGGTCCATCCCAGCCCGCTCCATGACCTACCGCGAGGCCGTGGCCCGCGTCACCGGGCTGCGGGGCGGCGAGATGGCCGGGATGCGTCCCGGCCTCGAGCGCATCGAGACGCTGCTCGAGTCGGCGGGCCACCCCGAGCGCGCCGTGACCCTGGTCCAGGTCGCCGGCACCAACGGCAAGGGCTCCATATGCGCCATGCTCGCGGCCACCGTCCAGGCCGCAGGCCGCCGGGTCGGGCTCTACACCTCGCCCCACCTTCTCGATATCCGCGAGCGTATTCGCGTCGACGGCCGCCCGATCTCCGAGGCCGATTTCGCCGACGGGGTCGAGGCCCTGGGCACCTTGGTCGCGCGCCTCGACGCGACCATGTTCGAGGCGCTGACCGCGCTCGCCCTCGATCACTTCGCCCGCGAAGGCGTCGAGGTGGCGGTGCTCGAGGTCGGCATGGGTGGACGGCTCGACTCGACCACCGTGGGCCGTCCCGCCGTGGAAGTCGTGAGCCGCATCGACCTCGACCATCAGGCCTACCTCGGCGACACCATCGAGAAGATCGCCGCGGAGAAGGCCGCCATCATCCGGAGCGGAATCGCCGTGTCGGCGCGCCAGGACCCCGGGGCCGAATCGGTGATCGTGAGGCGCGCGGCCGACGCGGGGGTGCCGCTCCTCCTCGAGGGGAGGGATCTTCACGCGCGAGTGCGCCGGAGCGGGCTCGACGGCCTGTGGCTGGATCTCGACGGACCCGGCTTCACGTTCGATGACGTGCGGGTGGCGCTGCTCGGAGTCTTTCAGCCCGGCAACGCCCTCCTCGCCGCCACCGCGGCGCATCTCGTGGGGGTGAGCGAGGCCGCGATCCGAGCGGGCCTTGGTGCCGCCCGCTGGCCCGGGCGCTTCCAGGTCTTGCCCGGGCCACCTCCCATCGTGCTCGACGGGGCGCACAATCCGGCCGGCGCCCGGGCCCTCGCCGCTTCGCTCGAAGCGTATTTCCCCGGCCAGCGCGGCACGCTCATCATCGGCATGTTCTCCGACAAGGATCAGCCCGGCATTCTGCTCCCCCTCTTGCCACTGGCCCGCCGCGTCATCTTCACCGCCAGCGAGCACCCACGGGCGGCTCCCGCGGCCTCCGTGAAGGCCCTGGCGGAAAATATCTGGCCGGGCCTGAAGGCCGATCTCGCTCCCTCTCCCGCCGAGGCCCTACGGATGGCGCTCTCGGATCCGCTAACCCCCATGGTTTGTGTTGCGGGGTCACTCTCGCTCCTCGGGCCCACTCTCGCCCAAGCCACTGAAAAGACAGATATATTTAGCGAAGACGACCCGGGCCGCTGAGATAGGATGAGGGCCTGTGTCTCTAAAAAAGACGCCCAATCCCTGTCTGCCCGAACGGCTTGCGGCACGGCTCGGCCCCTTGGCCCTGGCGGTCGCGCTCCTCTGCGTCCACTCAGCTGAGGTGAGGGCTCAACAGGCCCCCCTCACTCTCCGGGATAGCAGCGGAGAGACCAGCGTCGTCGCCGACCGGATCCAGCAGATCGGCGGCGACTCGAACCTCCTGCTCGCCACCGGCAACGTGGAGATCACCCGCGGAGGCAGCCGCCTCCTCGCTGATCGAGTCGAGCTCAATCGCAATACGGGCGAGGCAGTGGCCCAGGGCAAGGTCGTCTTCTTCGACGGGCAGGATCGGCTCGTCGCCGAGCGCGTCGACTACAACCTCAACACCGGGACGGGCGTCGTCTACAAGGGCGCGGCCCAGGTCCCTCCGTACTACCGCCTCTCCGCCGAGCGGTTCGACCGCCTGGGGGAGAGCGTGTACGGCGTGCGCCAGGGCGTCTTCACGACGTGCGAAGGCGAGGTGCCCGACTGGTCCGTGCATCTGGGGTCGGGGCAGGCCGACCTCGACGGGATCATCTTCGGACGGGACGCCTCCTTCTGGGTCAAGAGCGTGCCCGTCCTGCCCTGGGTGCCCTTCTTCGCGGCGGCCCTCCGACGCGAGCGCCAGTCGGGCTTCCTCTTTCCCGAGTTCGGCCAGAACTCCCGCAAGGGATACTTCGCCCGGGTGCCGTACTACTGGGCCATCAGCGACAGCCAGGATCTCACCGTCGCGCTCGATACCTTCACCAAGCGCGGGATGGGCCTGGAGCTCGACTACCGCTACGTCCTGTCCCGCGAGACCCAGGGGCAGATCACGGCCTTCGGCGTGAACGAATCCTTCCTCGACTCGCGCGCCTCCCAGGGCCTCAACGAGAACCGTGGCTGGATCCAGATCAAGCACGGATGGCAGATCACCCCGAGCATGTCGCTCAAGATCGACTCGAACGTCACCTCCGACGACGACATCTACAAGACGTACGCCGACGCGGCGGGCGAGCGCGTGCGGCAGCGCGCCGAGACCAACGTGTTCGTGACGCAGCGGTGGGAGTCGTGGAACCTCGTGGCCCGCGTGTACTGGTACCAGGACCTGACCACGCCGCGGCCCGTGGAGCTACAGCGGGCACCCGAGATCAAGCTGGAGGGCATACGCCAGGCGGTGCCCGGGGTGCCGGGTCTGCTCTTCGAGACCCAGGCCTCCTTCGTCAGCTTCCTCCGCGAGATCGGATCCGAGGGCGTGCGGGGCGATGTCCATCCCCGCTTCCTCTACCCGATTCCCGTGGCCGGGCTCTTCACCATGACCCCGTTCCTGGGTGGGCGTCTGACCTACTACAATCAGCGGGTGGTCAGGTCGGCGATCTCCCAGGGGCCCGACAATGGCTACCCCGTCACCGTGGAGAAGACCGTCGACGACGATCGGGTCCGCCAGCAGGTGGAGGCGGGCGTGCAGCTGGAGACCCGCGCCTCGCGCGTCTTCAACGTCGGCGGCACCGGAGGCATCTCCGCCCTCCAGCACGTCATCGAGCCGCGCGCCACCTTCCTGGAGATCCGCGGCGTCAATCAGAAGGCCAATCCGCAATGGGAGCCCGGAGGAGGTCCGACCGTCCGCTTCGACCCAGGCTACGAGGCGCGGACGGGCATCGACGCCCAGGGCAAGGCCAACGAAGTCACCTACGCTCTGGTCAACCGGTTCAACGCGCGCACGGTCTCGGGGCCCAACGAGGAGCCGGTGCGCTGGGAGCTCGCGCGATTGACCCTGAGCCAGACCTACAATTTCCTGCCCGTCTCCGAGCCCTTCAAGGACGCCGTGGGCGAGATCCTCATCCAGCCCAACGAGCATCTCCGCTTCCGGGCCGATGCCCGGTACAATGTCTACGGCCTGGGCTTCCGGGACGCGAACGCCGACATCAGCGCGATCTTCCGCGACTTCTCGCTGACGATGGGGCCGCGCTTCAACGAGCAGTCGGGCTTCCGCTTCCTCCAGGCCTCGGCCACCGCGCGCGTGACCCGGAACGTGGATCTCAAGGCCAGCAGCTACTGGGACATAACCAATGGTAGGGCCACCGAGGCCCGGGGAGGGATAGACATCCACTTCGATTGCTGGTCGATCACGGCGCAGTTCATCCACCGCTACGCTTCCGACGACGAGGTCCGATTCTCCGTCAATCTTCTCGGGGTCGGTCAGGCGGCCACGAGCGCCCGCGGAAGCAGCGGTGGAGGCAGCAAATGATCCCCCAGATCGACCTCACGCGACAGCACGAAGCGCTCAAGGCCGAGCTGGCGGCGGCGGTGGCGCGCGTGCTCGCCTCCTGCCGCTTCATTCTCGGGCCCGAGGTCGCCGCCCTCGAGAGCGAGCTGGCCCGGCTCTGCGGCGTCTCCCACGGCATCGGAGTCGCGTCGGGCACCGATGCCCTCGTCATCGCCCTCAAGGCGGTCGGTGTCCGGCCCGGTGACGAGGTCATCACCTCGGCCTTCTCCTTCGTGGCCTCCGCGACCAGCGTGCTCATGGTGGGCGCGCGGCCGGTCTTCGTGGACATCGATCCGGGCACGTACAACCTGGATCCCGCGCTCGTGGACAAGGCAGTGACGCCGCGGACGCGCGCCATCATGCCCGTCCACCTCTACGGCCAGCCTGCCGCCATGGACGTCATCAGCGCCATCGCCCGCGCCCGCGGCCTCGCCGTGGTCGAGGACGCCGCGCAGGCGGTGGGAGCCTCCTATGGCGACAAGCCGGCGGGAGCCTGGGGCGACGTCGCGTGCCTGTCCTTTTATCCCACCAAGAACCTCGGGGGCTGCGGCGACGGGGGCATGATCCTGACTGCCCACGAGGACGTGGCCCGGCAGGTACGCCGGCTACGGGATCATGGGTCGTCGCGCAAGTACGAGCACGTCGAGCTCGGCTACTCGAGCCGGCTGGACGAGCTCCAGGCCGCCCTCCTCCGCGTGAAGCTCCGGCGGCTCGAGGACTGGAACCAGTCGCGACGCCGGATCGCCTCGCGCTACCGGGAGCTTCTCGGGGACGCGCCGCTGGCGTTGCCCGAGGAGCGCGCGCCCGCCCGTCACGTCTACCACCAGTTCACCGTGCGCACCCCGAAGCGAGATGCCCTTGCCATGGCCCTGACTGACGCGGGGATCGGCACCGCCGTCCACTACCCGATCGCCATCCCCACTCAGCCCATGTTCGCCCTCGCCGACGCCGACCGGTCCTTCCCCCACGCCGCGCGGGCCTCCGCCGAGGTGCTGTCGCTGCCGTGCTTCCCGGAGCTCACCGACGCGGAGATCGAGGCGATCGCGCGCGCCATCCGCGACGCGCTCGGGCGGCTCCATTGAGCGCGTCCCTGGGGCAGGTGGCGGAGGAGCTCAAGCAGCGGCTGGAGCGGCGCGACGCCACCATCGGCGTCATCGGGCTCGGCTACGTCGGTCTGCCCCTGGCCGTGGCCTTTGCCAAGGCGGGCCTGCCCGTGATCGGAGTGGACGCGGACGCGGACCGCTCCGCGCGGATCCGCGCGGGGGTGAGCCCGGTCGAGGACGTGCCGAACGACGAGCTCGCCCCTCTCGTCACCGCGCGGCGTCTCGTCGTCGCCGACGGGATCGAGGCGCTCACCGCCGCCGATGCCATCATCATCTGCGTGCCGACGCCGCTGGGGAAGTCCAAGGAGCCGGACATCTCCCACATCGTGGCGGCGGCGGAGGACGTGGCGCGCATTCTGCGCGCGGGCCAGCTCATCGTGCTGGAGTCCACCACGTACCCGGGGACGACCGAGGAGGTGTTGCTCCCTCGCTTTGCCGCCGCGGGGCTCACCGTCGGCCACGAATTCTTCCTCGCCTTCTCCCCGGAGCGCATCGACCCCGGCAACCGCCGGTACGGCCTCACGAACATTCCCAAGGTCGTGGGCGGCGTCACTGCGTCCTGCATGGCCCTGGCCACCGCGCTCTACGGGCAGATCGTGGAGCGGATCGTGCCCGTCTCCTCGCCCCAGGCGGCGGAGCTGGTGAAGCTTTTCGAGAACATCTTCCGCAGCGTCAACATCGCCCTCGTGAACGAGCTGGCCATCATGTGCCGGCGGCTCGGACTCTCCGTCTGGGAGATCATCGATGCCGCGGCGACCAAGCCCTTCGGCTTCATGCCCTTCCAGCCCGGTCCCGGCATCGGCGGCCACTGCCTGCCCAGCGATCCCTACTACCTCTCGTGGCGGGCGCGCATGATGGGCTACGAGGCCCGCTTCATCGCCTTTGCCGACGAGATCAACCGGGGCATGCCGGGCTACACGGTGCAGCTCGCCATCGACGCCCTCAATGACCTCGGACGCCCGCTCAAGGGCTCACGCCTGCTCGTGCTCGGCGTCGCCTACAAGGCGGGCGTGGGAGACGTGCGCGATTCGCCCGCCGTGGAAATCATCGACGCCCTCGTCCTGCGGGGCGCGCGCGTGGACTACGCCGACCCCCACGTCCCCATCTTGACGGTGGGGAGCCGATCCCTGACCGCGGTGGACTGGACCGCCTCCCTCGGCTCCTACGATCTGGTCCTCGTGCTCACCGCGCATCGCGAGTTCGACCCCGTCCGCCTCGTCCGCGAAGCGCGGCTGGTGCTCGACACGCGCAACCTGACCGGGCCGCTGGGTGCCCAGCCGCATGTAATCCGCTTGTAGGACGGTGTGAGAATGCTCGCTGCCGTCCTGACGTCGCTCCGTCCTCGCCAGTGGGTCAAGAACCTCTTCGTTTTCGCCGGCGTCGTCTTCGCCCAACAGATATTCACGCCACTGGTCTGGCGGGCCGCCGCCGCCTTCGTGATCTTCTGCGGGCTCAGCGGGGCCATCTATCTGTTCAACGACGTCGCCGACGTCGACAAGGATCGTCTCCACCCCCAGAAGAAGCAGCGGCCCATCGCGGCGGGGGCGCTATCGATCCGGGCCGCCGTGGCCATCGGTCTCGTGCTCTCGGCTGCCTGCCTCGCCGCGGCCTTCTCGCTCTCACCCGTCTTCGGCCTGACCGCCCTGGGCTATGGCGTGCTCCTCACGGCGTACTCCGCCTGGCTCAAGCACCTGGTCATCCTGGACGTGCTGACGGTGGCCACGGGCTTCGTGCTGCGGGCGGTGGCGGGGGCGGTGGCGGTGGATGTCGAGATCTCGGGCTGGCTCCTCATCTGCACCATCCTCATCGCGCTCTTCCTGGCCCTCGGCAAGCGTCGCCACGAGTACCGCTCGCTCACGGGGAGCGCCGTGGCCCATCGGCCTATCCTCGCCGAGTACAGCGAAGGGTTCCTGGACCAGATGATCTCCGTGGTCACCGCCTCCACGGTGACGGCCTATGCGCTCTACACCATGTCGGCCGAGACGGTGGCCAAGTTCCACACCCGGCTCCTGCCCCTCACCCTGCCCTTCGTCCTCTACGGCATCTTCCGCTACCTCTATCTCCTCTACCGGCGCGATCTCGGGGGCAATCCATCCGACCTGCTCGTGAACGATCGCGCGCTCCTCGTCGATGCCCTCCTGTGGATGCTGGCCACCCTCGCCATCATCTACGGCTCGCGATGGACGGGCTGAGCGTCGAGACGATCGCGGGCTGGGGTCGCCATCCAGTCTGCCGCGCCGCCGTCCTCCGCCCGGAGCGGTTGAGGCTCCCGCGCACCGGCCGTGTCCTTCCCCGCGGTCTCGGGCGCTCGTACGGCGACGCCGCCGTGCCCGCCTCGGCCCAGTCTCTCGTCCTCGAGACGGTCCGGGCCGACCGCATCCTGGCCTTCGAGCCCTCCACGGGGGCGCTGACGTGCGAGGCGGGACTCTCCCTCGCGGAGATTCTCCGGGTCTTCGTGCCGCGTGGCTGGTTTCCCCCCGTGAGCCCGGGCACGAAGTTCGTCACGGTCGGCGGCTGCGTCGCCTCCGACGTGCACGGCAAGAACCATCACCGCGACGGCTCCTTCGGTGGATTCGTGGGCCGGCTCGTGCTCGAGACGGCCGACGGGCGGCTCGTGGAGTGCGGCCCGGACCGCGAGCGCGAGCTTTTTCTCGCCACGGTGGGCGGCATGGGACTGACGGGGCTGATCACGGAGGCAACGGTCCGTCTCAGGCCGGTCGAGACGCCCTGGATGTTCGTCGAGGTAGAGCCGGCGGCTCATCTGGCCGAGATGCTCGACGGTCTGAGGCATGCGAGCAAGGACTGGCCCTATACCGTGGGCTGGATCGACTGCCTCGCCACCGGGTCCGGCCTCGGGCGCGGCATCATCTTCCGCGGACGCCACGCCTCGCGCGGGGAGGCGCCGGGCGCGCGCCCGCGAGAGACCAGCGTGCGCGGGCTCCCCTTCGACGCACCCCAATGGCTGCTCAGCCCACTCCTCATGCGGGCCTTCAACGCGGCCTACTACCGGATCCAGAGCCGACGGACGGGCGGCCGGTTCGTGCCCTACGATGCCTTCTTCTACCCGCTCGACACCGTCAAGGACTGGAACCGCCTCTATGGCCGGAGCGGCTTCCTTCAATACCAGTGCGTCGTCCCGCGGGCGGCGGGCGGGCCCGTGCTCTCGGAGCTGCTGGAGCGTGTGAGCCGGGCGGGGGCGACGTCCTTTCTCGCGGTGATCAAGGATTGCGGCCCGGAGTCCGACGCGTACCTGTCCTTTCCCCTCGAGGGCACGACCCTCGCGATGGACCTGCCCTACCGCGGCCCCGCCACCGAGGCCCTCGTGCACGAGCTGGACGGCACGGTGGTCCGCGCCGGAGGTCGGATCTATCTGGCCAAGGACGCCGTCACCCGGCGCGACGATTTCGAGCGGATGGTGCCGCGGCTCTCGCAATGGCGGCGCGTGCGGGACCGGTGGGATCCCGAGCACCGGTTCGGCTCCGCCCTGTCGGCGCGCCTGCTCGGAGACGACGCGTGAAGGCCGTGCTGGTGGGAGCCACGCGCGGGATGGGACGGGCCCTGGCGCGGCTCCTCGCCGGCCGCGGCGATGCCCTCGCTCTCCTCGGCCGCGACCCGAACGAGCTGCTCACGTCGTCCCGGGATCTCGCGGCGCGCGGGGCGAGCGGACCGGTGGTGACGGGACATCTGGATCTGGCGGAGCCCGAGGGCTTCGAGGCCGCCCTCGACGCGGCCGAGCGCGCGCTGGGCAGCTTCGACGCGCTCATCGTCACGGGTGGCGACTTCGCCCCGCAGGAGACCCTCGAGCGTGACAGCGCGCGTCTCGCCCGGCTCCTCGAGGTCAATTTCACCGGCACGGTGGTGCTCTGCCAGCAGACCGCCGAGCGACTGGCCCGGCGCGGCGGGGGCACCATCTGCGCGTTCAGCTCGGTGGCGGGCGATCGAGCGCGGCGCAGCAACTATCTCTACGGCGCCTCCAAGGCGGGTCTGTCGGTGTTTCTCGACGGCCTTGGGCTCGCCTACGCCGATCGTGGTGTGCGCGTGCTCGCCGTGCGACCCGGCTTCGTCAAGACGTCCATGACGACTGGGTTACGCGTGCCGCCCTTCGCGGGGGAGCCGGAGTCGGTGGCGCGCGTCGTCCTCCGCGCCCTCGACAAGGGAGCTCCCGTGGTTTACGTTCCGCCCATCTGGCGCTGGGTCATGCTCGTCATCCGGCTGCTTCCGCGTGTGGTGATGCGCCGGGCTCGCTTTTAACGCGGTAAGATGATCGTGCATGCCTGACACGGTCAGAGTTCGCTTCGCGCCGAGTCCCACGGGCTCCTTTCACGTGGGGGGAGCTCGCACCGCCCTGTTCAACTGGGCCTTCGCTCGGCGGCACCACGGCACCTTCGTGCTTCGGATCGAGGACACGGACCGCGCCCGCTCGACGGATGCCGCCATCACCCAGATCGCAGAAGCGCTGCGCTGGCTTGGCCTCGACTGGGACGAGGGCCCGCCCGCTCCCGGCTACCGGCAAACGGAGCGCTTGGAGATTTATCGCGCGCATGCCGAGCGGTTGCTGGCCGAGGGCCGTGCGTATCGGTGTCGCTGCACTCCCGCCACTCTTGAGGCTCTCCGGAAGGAGGCCCAGGCGCGCGGGCAGACCTTCCGCTATCCGGGCACCTGCCGCGAGGCCGACGTGCCCGCCTCCGAGCCCCATGCGCTGAGGCTCAAGGTGCCGACGAACGGGCAGACGGTGGTCGAGGACGCCATCCTGGGCACGATCACGTTCGACAACGACACGCTCGACGATTGGATCCTCGTGCGCACCGATGGCACCCCGACCTACAACTTCTGCGTGGTCGTCGACGACGTGACCATGAAGATCACCCATGCCATCCGGGGCAACGAGCACCTCAACAACACGCCCAAGCAGCTCGCCTGCTACGCAGCCCTCGGCTATGCCGCCCCCGTCTTCGCCCATCTGCCTCTCATACTCGCCCCTGACCGCAGCAAGATGTCCAAGCGGCACGGCGCCACCACCGTCGAGGAGTTCAGGGATCAGGGCATTCCCCGCGAGGCGATCGTCAACTATCTCGTGCGGCTTGGCTGGTCCCACGGGGACCAGGAGATCCTCTCGCCCGAGGAGATCGCCGCGCATTTCGATCTCGCCCATGTGGGCAAGGCAGGCGCCGTCTTCGACCGCGAGAAACTTCTCTGGCTCTCCCTGGAGTGGATCAAGAGGATGCCGCCCGAGCGCCTGGCCGCCGAGCTCGAGCCCTTTCTCGCGCGGGCCGGGCTGCCCGTTCCTGCCGATCGCGCCCATCTCGCGCGGATCGCCGACAGCCTCAAAGAGCGCTCGCACACCTTCGTCGAGATGGCCGAGCAGGCCGCGTTCTATTTCCGCCCGCCCCCGGCCTATGATCCGCAGGCCACCGCGAAGTTCTGGACGGCCGAGGCGCCGCATCGCTATGCCGTGCTGATCAAGCGCATCCAGGCCCAGGAGGCGTTCGACGCGGCGAGCCTCGAGGGTCTCTATCGCGGCCTGGCCGCCGAGATGGGGCTCAAGCTCGTGGACTTGGCCCAGCTCACGCGCATCGCCGTCACGGGCAGGACCGAGAGCCCGCCGATCTTCCAGGTGGCGGCGCTGCTGGGCAAGGCGGAGACGCTGTCCCGGCTCGAGGCGGCGCTCGCCGCCGTCGAGCGCCGGCGATGAGCCACATCCTCCTCGCGAGGCACGGACAGTCGGTCTCGAACGCCATCCGCAGATTCCAGGGCAGCCAGGACGTGGAGCTGTCGGAGCTCGGCGCGCGCCAGGCCGAGGCGCTGGCGCGCGTTCTCCAGGGCCGGCCCGTGGCCGCCGTCTACACGAGCCCGCTCGCACGGGCACGACGTACGGCCGAGATCGCCGCGGCCGGGACCGATGTGCCCGTCACGCCCGTCGAGGATCTGCGCGAGCTTTGTCTGGGGGAGTGGGAGGGGCGAACGGTCGAGGAGATCCGCGCCTTGCCGGGCGATCCGTACGCCCAGTGGGTGCGGGATCCCGCCGCCTGTCTGCCTCCAGGAGGCGAGCCGCTCGCGGAGGTGCAAGCGCGCGTGGTGAGGGCCATGGGCGAGATCGCGCGCGCGCATCCCAATGGCCAGCAGGTGCTGGTGGTGTGCCACGGCGGCGTCATCAGCGCCTATCTTGCCCATTGCCTCGGGCTTCCCCTGTCCTCGATCTGGCGACTGACCGTCTCCAACGGCTCGCTGACCGAGGTGAGGCCGCCGCGCGTGCACTCCGTCAACAACACGCGGCATCTTCAGGAAGTCACGACTGACATTGCGCTGGGCTACCCGACGCCCACGCCCCGCGCCCCATGATCATCCTGGCCCTCTTCGGCGGCGTGGCCCTGCTCCTCTACGGCATGCAGCTCTGTGGCGAAGGGCTGCAGCGCGCCGCGGGGGGCCATCTGCGTCACCTGCTGACGAGCGCCACGCGCACGCGCCTCAGCGCCGTGTCTTCCGGCGCGCTCGCCACCGCGCTGCTGCAGTCCTCCTCGGCGACCACCCTCATGGTCATCGGGTTCGTCTCGGCCGGGCTCATGACCTTCCGGCAATCGCTGGGGGTCATCCTGGGCGCGGATATCGGCACGACCCTCACCGTGCAGCTCCTCGCCTTCAGGATCCAGGATCTCGCCCTCCTGCTCGTGGCGGCGGGATTCGGCCTCACCTTCTTCGGGCGGCGCGGGCTCGTCAAGAGCGTGGGACAGGCCGTGCTCGGCTTCGGCTTCGTGTTCCTCGGCATGCGCCTCATGACGGAAGCCATGGCCCCGGTGACGGAGAGCGGCCTGGCGCGTCAGGTGCTGGTGGCCCTGTCGGCGAATGCCGGCCTCGGCCTCCTCCTCGGCGCTGCGTTCAGCGCCGGTATGTCCTCGTCGGCCGCGACCATCGGGCTGGTTCTCTCCCTCGCGAGCCAGGGACTTCTGCCCCTGAGCGGCGCCATTCCCGTGGTGCTGGGCGCCAATATCGGCACGTGCGCCACCGCGCTGACCGCGAGCCTGCGCTCCTCCGCCGATGCCCGTCGCGTGGCCGCCGCGCATATCGCCTTCAAGGTGCTGGGGGTGGCGCTCGTCTTCCCCTTCATCCACCCCCTGGCCGCCCTCGTGGGCAGCACCGCGACCGATCCCGCGCGTCAGATCGCGAACACGCACACCTTCTTCAACGTGGCGATCAGCGCCGCCTTCCTGCCCTTTGCCCCGTGGGCCGCGCGCGTGATCACCGCCCTCGTGCCCGACGACGCCACCACCGCCGACAACCCGTTCAAGACCCGCTATCTCGACGACCGCTACCTCGACCAGCCCGGGCTGGCCCTGGGGCAGGCGACGCGCGAGGCTTTGCGTATGGGCGACGTGTCACAGGGCATGCTGCGGGATGCCATGCTCGTCCTGCGCAGCGACAACCAGGAGCTCCTGGAAGACGTCGAGCGGCGCGACGATCAGCTCGACTATCTGGAACGGGAGATCAAGCTCTTCCTCTCGCGCCTGGGTCAGGAGACCATGTCCCCGGACCTCAGCCGCAAGGAGATCGGCCTCATCTCCGTGATCGGCAACCTCGAGAACATCGGCGACATCATCGACAAGAACCTCATGGAGCTCGCCCGCAAGAAGCTCTACCAGGGCCGGCGCTTCTCGGAGGCGGGGGAGGCCGAGCTGCTGGAGTTCCACGGCATGATCTCCAAGAACCTCGAGCGCGCCATCGCGGCCTTCGCGGCAGGTGACCGGGCCCTCGCCCAGGAAGTGCTCGACCAGCGCCCCGTCATCCGCCAGCGGGAGCGCGAGCTGAGGACCTCGCATCTGGCCCGGCTCCGGCAGGGGCTGGCGGAGTCGCTCGAGACCTCCGAGATCCACCTCGACGTGCTCACCAATCTGAAGCGGATCTCCTCGCACATCACCCAGCTCGTCTTCCCCATCCTGGAAGAGGACGCATAGGGGATCTGGACATGCCGTCGCAACGACTCCGCGTGCTCGTGGTGGCCTCCGAAGCCTCGCCCTTCGCCAAGACGGGCGGGCTGGGCGACGTGGCGGGGGCGCTGCCTCAGGCCCTCCACGCCCTCGGCCACGACGTGCGCGTTTTGATTCCACGCTACCGGGACGTGAAGGAGCAGGTGACGGGGACGCGGACGGTGATCGAGCGCGTGCCCGTCCCCATCGGCGACCATCTCGTCGAGGGCCAGCTCCTGGAGACGGCGGGGCCGGGCGGCGTGCCCTTTTACTTCCTCGCCCAGGATTCCTACTTCGATCGCGAGGCGCTCTACGGCACCGCGGCCGGCGACTACCTGGACAATTGCGAGCGCTTCACGTTCTTCTGCCGGGGTGCCCTCGAGGCCCTCATCGCCCTCGGCCGCGAGGGAGCCGCGGCCTGGCGGCCTCAGCTCATCCACGCCAACGACTGGCAGACGGGGCTCATTCCCGTGTACCTCAAGACGCTCTACCGCGATCACCCGGAGCTGGGCGGGCTGGGCACGCTCTTCACCATCCACAACCTCGCTTACCAGGGCGTGTTCTGGCACTACGACATGCCCATGACCGGCCTCGGCTGGGATCTCTTCACGCCGGCCGGCATCGAGTTCTACGGCAAGATCAATTTCCTCAAGGCCGGGCTCGCTTTTGCCGATCTCCTGACCACAGTCAGCCGCACGTACGCGGCGGAGATCCGCACCCCGGCCTTCGGCAACGGGCTCGAAGGCGTGATCGAGGATCGGAGCGCGGATCTCTACGGCGTGATCAACGGAATCGACTACGAGACCTGGAATCCCGCGAAGGATCCCGCCCTCACGTGCCATTACTCCGCTGCGCAGCCCGATGACAAGGTTCTGTGCCGTGAAGCGCTCCGCCGCGAGCTGGGGCTCGAGGCCGATCGCTCCATGCTCATCACCATGGTCACGCGCCTGGCCGCCCAGAAGGGGCTCGATCTGGTCCTGGAGGGTCTGCCGGGGCTGCTCGAGGCCGGCTGTCAAGTCGCCCTCCTCGGCTCAGGCGAGACGCCGCTCGAGACGGCGTGGCAGGAGGCCGCCGCCGAGCATCCGGGCCGCGTGGCCGTGCGCCTCGGCTACGATGCCGAGCTGGCAGCACGCCTGTACGCGGGCAGCGACTGCTTCCTCATGCCCTCGCGCTACGAGCCGTGCGGGCTGGGGCAGCTCATCGCCCTGCGCTACGGAACCATTCCCATCGTGAGGCGTACGGGGGGCCTTGCCGACACGGTGGAGGAGTGGGATGCCCGGCGTGGGACGGGCACGGGATTCATCTTCGACGACTTCTCCGTGGAGGCGCTGCGGGAGGCGGTGGGACGGGCCGTCGCGGTGTTCCGCGAGCCCCGCCGGTGGGAGACCCTCGTCCACAACGCCATGACGCAGGATTTCTCGTGGGACGCTTCCGCCCGCGAGTACGTTACCCTGTACCGAAAGGTGCTCCGCCAGTACGGCGCCCGGTCGCCACGGAGGTCGCGATGAAGAAGATCGAAGCCATCATCAAGCCGTTCAAGCTTGACGACGTCAAGGAAGCGCTGACCGAGGTGGGCGTCATTGGCATGACGGTGACCGAGGTCCGCGGCTTCGGCCGGCAGAAGGGGCACACCGAGCTCTATCGCGGCTCGGAGTACACCATCGACTTCCTGCCCAAGGTCAAGATCGAGGTGGTGGTGCCCGACCACCAGGTCGAGAAGATCGTCGCCCTCATCGCGTCCGCCGCCCGCACCGGCTCCATCGGGGACGGCAAGGTCTTCGTCCTGCCCATGGGCGACGCCATCCGCATCCGCACCGGCGAGACGGGCGAAGCGGCCATCTGATCCCGCTCGAGCCGCGCCGCCGCTGAAGAGCTGACCGATATGAATCTGCTCACCGCGGCTCCGCACGATCGCAAGGCGCTGGCCGAGCTCAGGCGCCTCGGCTTTGCGGACCCGCGCGCGGCGCTGGCCAACCTCCACGCGCTGACGCCGGAGCCGCGGGATGCCGAGCGGCTGGCCCCGCTCCTCCCGCGGCTGCTCCAGGCGCTGGCGGAAGCGCCCGATCCCGACATGGCGCTCAACAACCTGGAGCGCCTGGCCGCCCAGGGCGATCGCGTCGCGCTGTTCCGTCTCCTCGGCTCGCACCCCGGCGCCCTCCATCTCATCGCGCGGCTCGGGGGCACCAGCCAGTTCCTGGCCGACACGCTGCGCCGGCATCCCACGCTCTTCCCGTGGCTCCTCGAAGGCCAGACCATGCGCCAGTGGCATCGGGATGAGCTCGCCGCCGCCCTCGAGCAGACCACGAGCGCCTTCGAGCGGCTCGACGCGCGCTGGAACGCGCTCCGCCGATTCAAGTACCGCCAGCTCCTGCGCATAGGCTCCCGCGACCTGCTGGGGGACGCCGACCTGACGGTGACCACCGAAGAGCTCTCGCGCCTCGCCGATGTATGCCTGGAAGCCACGTGGCGGTGGGCCGAGGAGCGTCTGCGCGAGCGCTTCGGCGTCCCCCAGGGACCCGACGGCGCGCCCACGGGCCTCGCCGTCATCGGCATGGGCAAGCTCGGCGGCGATGAGCTGAACTACTCCTCGGACATCGACCTCGTCTTCGTCTATGGAGAGGACGGGGAGACCTCGGGCGGATCGGAGGGCCGCCGCCCGAACGGCGACTACTTCGCCGCCGTGGCGCGGGACATCGTGGCCGCCCTCGAGTCTGTGACCGAGGAAGGGTATGCCTTCCGTGTGGATCTGCGTCTCCGTCCCGAAGGCCGGATGGGCGGGATCATCCTGTCCCTCGACGGGTACCGGACCTATCTGGCCGAGCGCGCCGAGCTCTGGGAGCGCCAGGCGCTGATCAAGGCGCGCTTCAGCGCGGGCGACGTCCAGGTGGCGAATCGATTCTTCGAGCTGATCCGGCCCTTCGTCTTCCGTCCCGGCCTCGATCCGGACATCGTGGCCGCCGTGCGGGGCATGAAGCGCCAGATCGACCGGTCGCTCAGCGGCAAGGGCGTCGAGCGCCGCCACGTCAAGCTCGGGCGCGGGGGCATCCGCGAGGTCGAGTTCCTCGTCCAGGCGCTCCAGCTCCTCTATTCGGGCGATGATCCCTGGCTGCGCGAGCGGAACAGCCTGCGCGCGATCTTCCGGCTCACCGAGCGGGGATATCTCTCGCAGTCCCTCGGGCGTTTCCTCGGAGATGCCCTCGTCTTTCTGCGCACCGTCGAGCACCGGCTGCAGATCGTCGACGAGTTCCAGACTCACACCCTTCCCGAGGACCCCGTGGCGCTGAGTCGGCTGGCCCGGCGGCTCGGCTCCACGCTGCCTCCCGCGGTGGCCCGTCGCGCCTTCGAGGCTGAGTACCGGCGGGTCACCGACGGCGTGCACCAGGCCTTCGCCGATTTCTTCGCCGCGCCGCCCGAGGCGAGGGAGCCGGCCTTTCGCGTCCCGACGTACACGGCCCTCAAGGCCACCGGCTTCGTCGATCCCGACCGCGCGCGCCAGAACCTGCGGCTCGTCCTCGAGGGGCGCCCTCTCGTTCCCTACGTCGAGCCCATGCGCCGCGCCGTCCGGGCCATGTTCCCCGTGCTCCTCGACGCGCTCTGGCAGAGTCCCGACCCGGATGAGGCGCTCAACCAGTTCGAGCGCTTCGTGGCCGCGGCGGGGCCGCGCACGGCGTATCTCGAGCTCCTCGCCGATCGTCCCGACCTGCTCACGAACCTCGTCAAGCTCTGCGCTCGCGGCGAGCTCTTGACCCAGCTGCTGCTGACGCAGCCGGAGCTGCTGAACCGGCTGGCCGATCCCGCCACCTTCGCGGCGCCGAGACGGCGGGCGGACTTCCGATGCGCGCTGGCTCCGGCCCTGGCCTCGGGGCTGACACAGCTCGAGCGCATGGACGGGCTGCGCCGGCTCAAGCAGGCCGAGGAGCTGGGCATCATCTGGCGGCTGCTTCTCGGAGTCACCGACGCGGATCGCTTCTCTCGCGAGATGACGGCGCTGGCGGAAGCGGCGCTGGCCGCGGGCTGGCTCATGGCCCTCGAGCAGGCGACGGAAGCCCTCGGCGTCCCCGTGGACGCAGCATGGCGGCTCGTCCCCGCCAGCGTCATCGGGCTCGGCAAGTTCGGTGGACGCGAGCTGTCGACGGGGTCCGACCTCGATCTCTTCGTGATCTACGGTGGGGCGGGGGAGACGGACGGCCCCGAGCGCGTCGAGGCCCACGTCTTCTACGACCGCGCCGTGGAGGCTCTCTCCTCCATCCTGGGCGACGTCACCGCGGCCGGCGTGGTCGTGCCCGTGGACCTGCGCCTTCGTCCCGGCTCCAAGGGCAGCGGCTTCGCCTCGAGCCTCCCGGCGCTCGGCCAGTACTACCGCGAATGGGCGGACCCGTGGGAGCGGCAGACGCTGACGCGCGCGCGCCTCGTGGGCGGCGATCCACGCCTCGGGCGGTCCGTGCGCCGGGCCATCCAGGCCCTCGTCTACGGGCCCGAGGCGCCTCCGCCGGACCTCAAGGAGATGCGCGAGCTCCGGGGACGGATGGAAAAGGAGCTGGGCAAGGAGACGCCGGGGCGCCTGCACGTCAAGTTCGGACGCGGGGGGCTCGTGGACGTAGAGTTCATCACCCAGGCGATCCAGATGCGTCACGGGCGCGAGCATCCCGCGATCCGTAGCCCGCACACGGTGACGGCGCTGCGCGCGATCGGGGTGGCCGGACTGCTCCCGGCGGATGAGGCCGCCCAGCTCGCAGGGAGCTATCGGTTCCTCCGTCGCGTCTCGGCCGATCTCCGTCTCTTCGGCGCGCGCCCCGGCGACACCATCGAGCTGGCGGGGCCCATCCCGGCTCGACTCGCCAAGAGCCTCGAGTATCCCTCGCGCAAGGACTTCCTCGACGACTACCGCCGTCGCACGGCCTGGGTGCGCGCGCTCTATGATCGCTTGGTGCTGGCCAGCTGACAGCAGTGTCCCGACCGGGGAGTCGCGGGCTGTGTAACAATTAGGTGGTATGAGCGCGCGCTTGTTCGTCGTGGACGGCCCCGGCTATCTCTACCGCGCCTACCACGCGCTGCCCTATCTCTCGAACTCGAAGGGCCAGCCCTCCAACGCCGTCTTCGGCATGTCCACCATGCTCTGGAAGCTCCTCCGCGACGAGAGCCCGGACTACGCCGCGGTGGCCTGGGATCCCCCGGGGCCGACCTTCCGCGAGGCGAAGCTCCCGTCCTACAAGGAGACGCGCCCCGGGATGCCGGACGACCTGCGCAGCCAGATCGCCCTGGTGATGCGCGTCTTCGAAGCGCTCCGGCTGCCCCTTCTGGAAGTGCCCGGCTTCGAGGCCGACGATGTGCTGGGCACGCTGGTGGAGCGCATGAAGGGCGAGCCGGTCGAGATGGTCCTCGTCACGAGCGACAAGGACATGCTCCAGCTCGTGAGCCCGCGCGTGCGGGTGCTCTCCACCAATGCCCGGGGCGAGCCCGTCTGGTACGACGAGGCGGCCGTGACCGCCAAGTGGGGGGTGACCCCCGAGCAGATTCCCGATCTCCTGGCGTTGATGGGCGACAGCATCGACAACATTCCCGGTGTGCCGGGCATCGGCGAGAAGACGGCCGTCAAGCTCATCAGCCAGTTCGGAGGCGTGTCGCGGCTCTACGAGAACCTCACGCTCGTGCCCGGCAAGCTCCGCGAGGCGCTGGCCGCGAATCGCCCGCAGGCGCTTCTCTCGCGCGAGCTCGCCACCGTGAGCACGCGGGTGCCCATCGCGCAGGGTCTCGAGGACTTCCGTCGCCAGGAGCCCGACTGGGAGCGGCTGCGGACCCTCTGGAGCGAGCTCGAGTTCCACACGCTCATCCGCCAGCTCCCCGCCTCCGCGCCGGCCGCCGTCGCCGCCGACGCGCTCCCGACCCTGGAGGGGCCCGAAGCGCTCGAGCGCTGGCTCGGCGCGGTCCCCGCTGATGAGCCGGTGGCCGTCGACTGGGTGGGGGAAGCCGCGCCGCCCGAGCCGGCCCTCGGCGCCCTCGGCGTCTTTCATCCGGCGGCGGGGGCGGCCGTCCTGACGCTGGGCACGGCTGCCCCCGACTTCGGCGGGCGGCGTCTCATCGGCCACGACGTCAAGCCGGCGATCGAGTGGTGGCTCGCCCGCGGGGGGAGCCTCCCGGCCTTCGAGGACACCGCCGTCGGCGCTTATCTGCTCAACCCCGCCCGCACGAGCTACAAGCTCGACGAGGTGTGCGCCGACCTGCTGAGGGAAGGGCCGGGGCTCGCCGCGCCCGGGACGCGCGCCCCCTGGGTGTGGCAGCTCTGGGACATGCTGCCGCGCGCGCTCAAGGAGGTCGGGCTCGCCACGCTCTACGAGGACCTCGAGCGGCCGCTGGTACCCGTGCTCGCCGTGATGGAGCGCCACGGCATCCGGGTCGACCCCGCGCGGCTCGAGGAATTCTCCAAGGAGCTCGACGGCACCCTCGTCGGTCTCACGCGCCAGATCTACTCGCTCGCGGGCGGCGAGTTCAACATCGGCTCGCCCAAGCAGCTGGCGCAGGTGCTCTTCGAGAAGCTCAAGCTGCCGCCCGTCAAGAAGACCAAGACGGGCTATTCCACCGATGCCGATGTCCTGGAGCAGCTCGCCCTCGGCCACGAGCTGCCCGCCAAGATCATCGAGCACCGCACGCTCGCCAAGCTCAAGTCGACGTACGCCGACGCCCTGCCGGAGCTGATTCATCCGTTGACCGGGCGCATCCACACATCGTTCAATCAGCTCGTCGCGGCCACGGGGCGGTTGTCCTCGAGCCAGCCAAATTTACAGAACATTCCCATTCGCACGGAGCTCGGTCGCCGCATCCGTGCGGCCTTTCTCCCCGAGCCCGGCTGGCGCTTCCTCGCCGCGGACTACTCGCAGATCGAGCTCCGCATCCTGGCCCACGTCTCGGGCGAGGAGAGCCTCCTCGCCGCCTTCCGCGCGGGGGAGGACATTCACCAGCGCACGGCGGCGGAGGTCTTCGGGGTCGACGTCACCGCGGTCGTGGCCGAGCAGCGCGCCATCGCCAAGACCACCAACTTCGCCGTGATCTACGGCGTCACCGCCTTCGGGCTGTCGAACCAGCTGTCTTTCACTCCCAAGCAGGCGCAGGAGTTTCTCGACCGGTTCTTCGGGCGCCACGCGAAGGTCAAGGCCTATCTCGAGCGTACGGTGGCCGAGGGTCGCCAGCGCGGCTTCGTGCAGACGTTGCTGGGCCGGCGGCGTTATATCCCCGAGCTCCAGAGCGGCAATCCAAATCTCCGGGGCTTCGCCGAGCGCATGGCGACCAATGCGCCGATCCAGGGCACGGCTGCCGATCTCATCAAGATCGCCATGGTGAGGATGGCCAAGGCCCTCGCGGAGGGCGGCTTCAAGACGCGGATGCTCCTGCAAGTGCACGACGAGCTGCTCTTCGAGGCGCCCGAGGACGAGCTGGTGCGGCTGGAGGCGCTGACCCGCGAGGTGATGGAGTCGGCCATGGCTCTCGACGTGCCGCTCAAGGTGGACATCAAGACCGGAGCCGACTGGGAACAGGCGTGAGGCGCTTCCTGCTCGTCGGCCTCACGGGCAGCATCGCCACGGGCAAGAGCACGGTCAGCCAGATGTTCGCGCACCTGGGCGCGCGCGTGATCGACGCCGATCTGCTCGCGCGGGAAGTCGTCATGCCCGGCCAGCCCGCCTACGCGAAGATCGTCGAGGAGTTCGGCCCGGGTATAGTTCAGGAGGACGGGCACCTGGACCGCAAGGCCCTCGGCGCCATCGTCTTCGCCGACCCCGCCAAGCGCAAGCGGCTCGAGGAGATCACGCATCCGGCCATACGCGTGCGCCAGCAGCGCATCCTCTCCGTCCTCGAGGAGGAAGGCCACGAGGGCATCGTCATCTGGGACGTGGCCTTGCTCTTCGAGTCGGGCGGCGTGTCCCGGATGGATCGCGTGGTCGTGGTCTACACCGATCCCGAGACCGAGCTGATTCGCCTCATGACGCGCGATGGCCGGCCCGAGGCCGAATGCCGCGCCCGCATCGCGAGCCAGATGCCCGTGGCCGACAAGGCCAAGCGCGCCGACTACGTCATCGATAATTCCGGCCCGCGCGCCGAGACCGAGCGCGAGGTGCGGACAGTCTACGCCGCGCTCCTCGCGGATCTCAAGGGCAGGCTGACCGCGTGAGCCCGCGCCGCAACGCGCGGGCCGTCGCTCCGCGTCCTGTCCGGCGCGCCGCCTCCGGCAAGACGCGCGCGCTCGGCCAGCATTTCCTCCGCGACGACGCCGTGGCCGAGCGCATCGTGGCCCTCGTCCAGCCCACCTCGCGCGACCTCGTCATCGAGATCGGGCCCGGCCAGGGCGCGCTCACGGGGCGCCTGGCCCGCGCGTCGGGTCGGCTCCTGGCGCTCGAGGTCGACCACGCGCTGGCCTCCGCCCTTCGCGAGCGCTTCGCCGCGGCCTCTCACGTCGAGATCCGCGACGCCGACGCCCGGAGCTTCGACTACGCGAGTCTTCCCGGGCTCAAGCCGGAGGCGGGCGGCCGTGTCCTCGCCGTGGCCAATCTGCCCTTTAGCGTGGCCAAGCCCATCCTCCAGGCCCTCGTGGAGGCGGGGCCCGCGGTGGACGAGATGGCGATCATGCTCCAGAAGGAAGTCGCCCAGCGCGTCGAGGCCCCGCCGGGCGGCAAGACCTACGGCAGCCTCTCCGTCTTGACCCAGATGGCCTGCGAGCCGCGTCTGGCCTTCACGGTGCCTCCGGGAGCCTTCAGGCCGCCGCCCCAGGTGGAGTCGGCCGTCGTGCACCTTCGGCGCCGCCCGCGGCCTCTCGTGCCGGCGACAGAGGCTCCGCGCTTTCGTACGATCGTGCTGGCCGCCTTCAGCCAGCGCCGGAAGAACCTCGCCAACGCTCTCGGGGCGGGCCTGGGCATCACAGCCGAGACGGCGCGCGCTCTGTGCGAGTCGGCCGGTGTGGATCCCGGCCGGCGCGCGGAAACCCTCACCATCGAGGAGTTTTCTCGCCTCGCGCAGACCCGCGGCTGACGTCTCGGTTTTTCGCCTGAGCAGGAGCGGGTGATACCATGAGTGCGCCGCCGTGAGCACGATCTACAGGCCTCTACCCGTCCCGATCGATGTGCCCGCCGAGCCCGCCGTCCGCCTGATTCCGCTGGGCGGGCTGGGCGAGATCGGGCTCAACATGATGCTCGTCGAGTCGGGCGACGACATCATCGCCGTGGACTGCGGCCTGCTCTTTCCCGACGACGAGATGCCCGGGGTCGACTACGTCATCCCGGACTGGACCTATCTCCGCGAGCAGCGTGCCCGCTTTCGCGCCGTGGTCCTGACGCACGGGCACGAGGACCACATCGGCGCCCTCGCCTATCTCCTGCGGGAGTTCGACGTGCCCGTGTACGGCACTCCGCTCACCCTGGCCATCGCCCGCCACCGGCTGACCGAGCTGGGCGCGCTGGCGCGCGCGGATCTCCGGCCCTATCGACCGGGCGACGAGATCCGGGTGGGTGGGCTCGTGGTCGAGCCCATTCGCGTCACGCACTCCATCGCCGATGGCATCGGGCTCGCCATCGAGACGCCGGCGGGCACGGTGGTCCACACGGGAGACTTCAAGCTGGACGAGAGCCCCGTGGACGCGGCCCAGCCCGACTACGCGCGCTTCCGCGCGCTGGGAGAGCGCGGGGTGCTCGCGCTGTGCTCGGATTCGACCAATGTCGGCCGACCCGGGCGCACCGGCTCGGAGACGGAAGTGGGGGCGGCGCTCCAGGGCCGCTTCGCGCAGGCGCCCGGGCGAATTCTCGTCGCCACCTTCGCGTCACACATCCACCGGATCCAGCAAGTGCTCAACCTGGCCGCCGCGTGCTCGCGCAAGGTCGCCCTCCTCGGGCGCAGCATGGTCGCCAATGTCGCCGTCGCCTCCGAGCTCGGCTATCTCAAGGTGCCCGACGGCCTTCTCGTCACCCTCGAGGAGCTGGGGGAGCTGCCCGCGCGCCGCCAGGTCATCCTGTCCACGGGCAGCCAGGGCGAGACCCACTCCGCCGTCTCCCTCATCGCCGCGGGTGAGCACAAGGACGTCTCGGTGGGCGCGGGCGATCTCGTGATCTTCTCCTCGCGGGTCATCCCGGGCAACGAGCGGGTGATCGGGCGGGCGATCAATGCGCTGCTCCGACGCGGCGCCGAGGTCCTCTGGGAGGACGTGGCCTTCGTCCACGTCTCGGGCCACGCCAGCCAGGAGGACCTCAAGCACATGATCGCTCTCACGCGCCCGCGGTACTTCATGCCCGTGCACGGCGAGTACCGCCATCTCCTCCAGCACGCCCGGCTCGCCGAGGGCGCGGGTGTTCCCCCCGAGCGCGTCTTCCTCGTGGAAGATGGACTCGGCCTCGAGCTGTCGAAGTCGGGTGCCCGCGTGCTCGCGGGATACCCGACGGGGCGGATCTTCGTGGACGGCAAGGGCATCGGCGACGTGGGGCAGGTGGTGCTGCGGGACCGCCAGCTCCTGGCCGACGCGGGCATGGTCGTGGTCGCCCTCACCATAGACAAGGTGTCGGGCTCGCTCGTCGCGGGGCCCGAGATCGCCTCCCGCGGGTTCGTCTACATGAAGGAGTCCGACGAGCTGATGGAAGAGGTCAAACGGGCCGTCCGTGAGGCGCTGGCGGCCCGGGAGGAGCCCGAGGTGATCGATCGCGAGCTCATCGGCGCCATCGCGCGCAGCGCGGTGCGCCGCTTCATCAGCCAGCGCTTCGACCGCAAGCCGGTCGTGATCCCGCTGGTCCTGGAGGTCTGATGGCCGAGCGACTGGCCGAACGACCGGCCGATCGAGGAGCGGAGCGGGGGCCGGTTCCAGGAACCAGCGCGCGGCCCGACGCGGCAACGCGCGCGGCGCGCCGGGCCCGGCGCGAGCAAGGGCGCTGGGTGCGCGAGGTCAAGGGCATCCTCGCCCTCGCGCTCGCAGGCTTCAGCAGCGTCGCCCTCTTCGCCTATGAGCCGACGGTTCACCTCCTCGACCAGTCGAGCCCTGTCGGCCCCGTCGGAGTCTGGCTCGGCTGGATCTTCTTCTGGGCCTTCGGCTACGCGGGATTTCTTTTCCCGCTGCTCCTGGCGGGCTATGGCGCCTCGGCCTTCATCCGCTCGCGCATGGTCACGGGCTGGCCGGCCGGCCTCGGGCTCGCGCTCCTCCTCATCAGCGCCACGGGCATCCTGACGCGGATGTCCGACACGCTTTCGGAGCAGCGCGTCCACAAGGGCGGCGTGCTCGGCTGGGCCGTCACCGAAGCCCTCCGGGCCTCGGTGGGCACCGTGGGCGCCTGGATCATCCTGCTCGTGCTCATCCCGGTGGCCGTGCTCTTCATCACGCGGATCTCGCTCCACGTCATGTCGAGCGCGCTGGGCGGGTGGCTGCGGGCGCTCGTGTTCGGCGGGGCGAAGCCGGCAAGCCCCGCGGCGCGACCCGCTCCGGGCAGGATCGATCCCGCCGTCGAGCCCGATGAGGCCGCCGAGCCGCCGCGCCTCGTCGTCAAAGAACCCGCCAAGCTCAAGGGCTCCCTCGTCGAGAAGGGCCTGGCCTGGCAGGAGACCTTCGACTTCGGCAAGGGTGGCGCCCGCGCCTTCCAGCTTCCCCCCGTCGGCCTTCTCCAGGCGCCGCCCGCCACGGAGCTGAAGCGTACCCGCGAGGAGCTCGAGGCCAACGCCCAGATCCTCAAGCGAAAGCTCGAGGACTTCGGCGTCAACGGCCACATCGTGCAGGCAAGCCCGGGACCCGTGATCACCTCGTACGAGTTCGAGCCGGCGGCGGGCGTCAAGGTCAGCCAGGTGGTCAACCTCTCCGATGATCTGGCCCTGGCCATGAAGGCCGCGGCCGTGCGCATCATCGGTCCCATCCCGGGCCGCGGCACCGTGGCCGTCGAAGTACCCAATCCCGAGACGGCCACCGTCTACCTGCGCGAGATCCTGGTCTCCCCGGAGTTCGTCGAGTCCAAGGGCAAGCTCCCCCTGGCCCTTGGCAAGGACACCACGGGCAACGCCGTCATCGCGGATCTCCAGGCGATGCCGCACCTGCTCATCGCGGGCTCGACGGGCAGCGGCAAGAGCGTTGGACTGAATACCATGATCTGCTCCCTCCTCTACAAGGCCACCCCCGCCGACGTTCGCCTGCTCTTGATCGACCCCAAGCGCCTGGAGCTGGGCGTTTACGAGAGCATCCCGCATCTCCTGGCCCCCGTGGTCACGGACGCCAAGGAAGCCTCGGCGCGGCTCAAGTGGATCGTCGGCAAGATGGACGAGCGCTACAAGGCCCTGCAGTCCAAGGCCGTGCGCAATATCGAGGGCTACAACAAGGAAGTGCCGCCCGAGGAGAAGCTGCCCTACTGGGTGGTGGTCGTGGACGAGCTGGCGGACCTCATGATGGTCTCCGCGGGTGATGTGCAGAACTCCCTCGTCCGGCTGGCGCAGATCGCCCGGGCCGTGGGCATTCATCTGATCGTGGCCACCCAGCGGCCCTCGGTGGACGTGGTGACGGGACTGATCAAGGCGAACTTTCCCACGCGCATCGCCTTCCAGGTGGCGAGCAAGGTCGACTCGCGCACCGTGCTGGACGGCAACGGCGCCGAGCAGCTCCTGGGCCGCGGCGACATGATCTTCGTCCCCCCGGGGGCGTCGCGGCAGATGCGCGTGCACGGCTCCTGGGTCGCCGACAACGAGGTCAAGGCGATCTGCGACTTCCTGCGCAAGCAGGGCTCCGCCGTCTACGAAAAGGTCGAGCTGCCCGTGATGGATGAAGGGGGCGGGGGAGACGGCGAGGACCGCGACGACATCTACTGGGACGCCGTCAACCTCGTCATCGCCCAGCACGCCGCCTCCATCTCTTTCCTCCAGCGTCGGCTGGGGCTGGGATATCCCAAGGCGGCGCGGTTCATCGACATGATGGAGCAGGACCGCATCATCGGCCCTGGACAAGGCGCGAAGCCGCGCGAGATCCTCGTCGGGCCCGAATACCTCTCGAAGCGGGGCAAGTGATGCGCCCTGAGAATCCCTCTCCCCTCAGGGGAGAGGGCCGCAGTTCGAGCCGAGACGCTGCCGACGAGCCGGAGGCGTGGCAGTTCGAGCTGAAGGGCGAAGCCCTGAGGCGAGAGCTGAGTGGATCAGCGGTGAGGCGAGGGCTGAGATCAGTGAGGGGGGCCGCCGCGCTCGTGATGGCCGTCGCGATCTCCTTCCCGACGCCGGCGCCCGCCCAGGAGCTGGAGCAGGTGGTGTCCGGGCTCGAGAGCACCTACGCGAAGATCAACGACCTCAAGGCGGAGTTCTCGCAGGTGGCGAAGAACAAGAGCCTGGGGCAGGACGTCAAGGCCGAGGGCACCGTGTACCTCAAGAAGGGCGGAAAGATGCGCTGGGAGTACAAGAGTCCCTCGCCTCAGCAGATCGTCTCGGACGGCACGTATCTGTGGGTCTACACGCCTGAGCTCAACCAGGTGAACCGGGGCGAGGCGCCCAAGGCTCTCGCGGGGCCCGCGGGCAGCTTTCTCCAGGGCCTGGGCAAGGTGCGCGAGGAGTTCAGCGTCCGCTTCCTGAATCCCGCCACCAAGGTGGACAGCGCGGGCCGCCCCGTGCTCGACCTCACCCCCAAGCATCCGACACCGCTCCTGACGCGACTCATCCTGACCATCGACCCGAAGGACCACATCGTGCGCCAGGCCGTCCTCTACGATCAGCTCCAGAACACCGTCACCATGACCTTCACCCGGGTTGCCATCAACCAGGGGGTCCCTGATACTCTCTTCGCGTTCACGCCGCCCAAGGGGGCGGCCGTCGTCCCGCTGGAGCCCCGCTGAGCTCAGGAGCCTGCCATGGCCGCCGAGAATAGCTTCGACATCGCCTGCAAGGTCGACATGCAGGAAGTCGCCAACGCCGTCAACCAGGCCAAGCGCGAGGTCGAGACGCGCTACGACCTCAAGGGCTCCAAGAACGAGATCGCCGAGGAGAAGATGGACCTCGTGCTCACCTCGGCCGACGACATGAAGCTCAAGGCCGTCCTCGACATTCTCCAGTCCAAGCTCCACCGGCGCGGCGTCGACCTCAAGGCGCTGACCATCAAGGATCCCGAGCCGGCGGCGGGGGGGACGGTGCGCCAGCGCATCACCCTCCAGGACGGCATTCCCATGGAGAAGGCCAAGGAGATCGTGCGCCTCATCAAGGACTCCAAGATCCGGGTGCAGGCCTCCATCCAGGAGAAGCAGGTGCGCGTCTCGGGCAAGAACCGGGATGACCTCCAGGCCGTCATCGCCCTCGTCAAATCGAAGGATCTGGGCATCGCGCTCCAGTTCACGAATTATCGTTCCAACTAGCTTCCGCTGAATCCGATCCCGCCCTCTCGTTCGTAAGTAGCTGCCTTCGTCTCGGAGTCGCCCTGTGCGTTCGTGAGCCACCAATCCGCGGAGCGCCCACCTCCGTAGGTCCTGGGTGAGTACACGATCCGGAGCAACGGAGGAGGCAGCGATGGGCACTCGGTGGCAAGGCACGAGGCTGGTGGCGGCGGTGGCGGTGGCGCTGGCGCTGGGCGCGGGCAGCGCGGCGGCGCAGTCGCCGCAGGGCGTGACGGTCCAGACCTTCCAGTTCAAGCCGACACCCATCGAGGTGGCGGCGGGGAGCAAGGTCACCTTCACCAATCAGGACGACATCACCCACACCGTCACTTCCGGCACGCCGGAGAGCCGCGACGGCAGGTTCAGCCACCAGCTCGTCGGCAAGGGGGCCACCGCCACCGTCGAGCTGACCCAACGGGGCGTGTATCCGTACTTCTGCGAGCGGCACCGGTCGATGCGCGGCGAGATCCACGTCAAGTAGCTCACCAAAGGAGGAAATCCATGACACACACGTTCGGGAAGCTGGTTGGCGCCGCCCTCATGGCGGCTGTTCTCACCCTGTCGGCGGGCCCGTACTTCGATCCCGCGCAGGCCCAGTCGGGCCATGCCATGACCGCCATGGCGACCTCGAGCACCAAGGCGGCCGGCCTGCGCTCGGGGCTCAACATGCTCTTCCAGGAGCACATCTACCTGGCCGCGGCGGCCACGGGGGCCGCCCTCGGCGGGCGCGAGACCGAGTTCAAGGCGGCGGCCGGCGCCCTCGACGCCAACTCCATCGCGATCTCGAAGGCCATCGGCAACGTGTACGGCCAGGGCGCCGAGGATGCGTTCCTGCCGCTGTGGAGGAAGCACATCGGCATGGTGGTGGACTACACGGTGGGCGTGGCCGGCAACGACAAGGCTAAGCAGGACAAGGCCGTGGCCGACCTCATCGGCTACACGCAGGACTTCGGAGCCTTCCTGCAGTCGGCCAACCCCAATCTGCCCAAGAGCGTGGTCGCCGACCTCGTCAAGCACCACGTGGTGACGCTCAAGGCCGTCATCGACGCCCAGGCCTCCAAGGATCAGGCGAAGACCTTCGCCACGCTGCGGACGGCGGCCGGGCACATGCAGATGATCGCCGACCCGCTCGCCGAAGCCATCGTCAAGCAGTTTCCCGACAAGTTCGGCGGCTAGTCCTCTCGTTACCCACGCTCTCCCCCTCACTCTCGAGGGGGAGAGGGTGGCTCTTCGGGCCGAAATCAGTTGCCCTCTACGGCTGAACCTTGAACGTGAAGTCCCCCTCGGTGACGTGGGTGTCCACCGAGAGGACCCGCCACTTGACCCGATATGTCCCGGGCCCGATGGGCTTGAGCGCGATCTGCAGGGCGGCGGGATTGCCGGGGTCGGGCTGAGTTACGCCCTGATCCATGCGCTCGCCCCGTTCATTCGCGACCTCGAGGGTGCTGAAGGCGGGCTCGAGGTTCTGGGTGAACCACACGCGCACCTGAGCGGGCGCGGCCCTGACCGTGCTGCCCACGCGCGGCTCGGCCCGCTCCAGGAAGGCATGACCCCAGGCCGGGCCCGCCACCGCGAGCGCCCAGATCACGACGAGGAGCCGCGCGCTCTTCATCGGCCTCCGAAGAGCGGCCGCCCAACCGTGTTCGGGAAGATGTCGTCGAGGAAGAAGTGGATCTGGGCGCGGAAGCCCACGTTCTTCCCCGTGCGCTCGTTGATGGGGATCACGGCCTCGAGGCCGAGCTGAAAGTACTTGCCCGCCCAGATGATGCCGGGATTGACGGTGCCCGTGGTCTTGCCGGCGAAGCCGCGATCGAGCGGGTTGTTGATGTCGATCTCCACGAGCGGGATCAGGCGATTGAGGATGAGCGGGAGTCCCACGTCCTTCACGAAGGCCTGGAGATACGGCAGGCTGTACATGACCGCGAAGCCCCAGTGGAAAACGTTCGGATTCTTCTCGACGGCGATCTCGAGGTCGCCGTCGTCGTTGAGCATGAATGTCTTGTTGCCGCTCCGTGACGGCAGCACGCCCTCGACGATCCCGGTGACGGCGAGCGGCTTGAGCCAGGCGAGCGCGTTGGGCAGGTCGCCGAAGCCCTTGCCGAAGAGCAGGGCGGGCTTGAAGACGTCGAAGGACTCCGCTCCGATCTTCGCCCGGCCGGTACCGCCTGCCTCCCAGCCGAAGGCGACCGAGAAGATGGTCTCGTGCTCGGCGCTGGTGAAGAACTGGTACTTGAGCGTCAGCTCGAGATTGCCGAAGCCGCTCTCGGTCTTGCCATTGGCGGCGGGGTCGAGGAGGGTCCAGTCTCCCCCGAAAGTCAGGCCGAGGTTGGGCAAGATCCGCTTGGAGAACTCCCCGGACACGGTGGTGTTCTGGCGCGCCGGCGTATCGCCGTCGCGGGGCTCCTTGATGTGGAACACCGTCGGCAGCGAGAGCTCGTCGGCCACGAAGGGGTCGTCGATGGTCAGGGTAGACGGAAAGAAGCGCTTGCCGGCCAGGCCATGGGCATGGGCGGACGCCGCCGCCGTCAGCACGAGGGCCACGGTGCCGACGGACAGGACAGCACGAGCGAGAGTACGGCGCATGTGAATCTCCTCTTCTTGATCGTGGGGAGGCTGACGCTACGGCGACGGCGGAGCGATCAGGCGAGGGGAGCGGGCGGGGCGCGTCCGTGTTCTGCGGAGAAGTAGAGGGGCGTGAGGCGCGGGGACGACACCTCGGCGGCCGCGCCGGCGAGTCCGGGCCGCGCCACGAGCAGGCTCGACCCATCGTCGGTTGCGGCCTCCGTGTGCGAGGCGGCGGCGGCCACGGCGCATTCGTGCGCCTGAACCGGCTGGCCCAGATGGTGAACCGAATGCTCGCCCCGCTCGAAGGCGAAAATGCCGAGCAGCAGCGCGAAGACGAAGGCGCCCGCGGAGCGGGGACGCCGGGCGGCGGCGAGAACCGCCACGGCCGCCAGAAGGGCCAGCCAGCCGAAGCTGAGAGAGATCGGCGCCGCCGGCGCGCTGATTGGCGGCGCCGGAGAGGCGACGGGGGCGGCCGGCGCAACGATGGGCGCCGGCAGGACAATGGAAAGGCCCTCGTGTGCCTGGACTGGCGCCGCCGCCAAAACCATGGCGGCCGACAGCATGAAGGCGGTGACGAGAAGCGCGCGGCGCCCGAACATGGTGCTCACGGTAGCGATCCAACCCCCGGCAGTCAAGGTTTGTTCCGATCAGGCAGTTTGCTTGCCTCTGGGGTCTATGGGATCATGAGCCCTCGCATGAAAGTCCATTTCACCACCCTCGGCTGTCCGAAGAACCAGGTCGACTCCGAGCTCATGCAGGGCATGCTCACCCAGGCCGGCCATGAGCTCACGGACGTCGCCGGGTCGGCGGAGTGCCTCATCGTCAACACCTGCGCCTTCATCGACCGGGCCCGCGAGGAGTCGGTCAATACCATCCTCGAGCTCGCGCGCGTCAAGGAGGCGGGTCGGGCGCGCGCCCTCATCGTCACCGGCTGTCTGACCCAGCGCTACGGCGGCGAGATCCTGACGGAGATCCCCGAGGTCAACGCCATCCTCGGCACCTCCGAGCTGCACAGAATAGTAGAGCTCGTGAACCAGGCGGAAGGGCGACAGGACTGGGTGACGAGCGCCCCGCCCGGCTATCTCTACGATGCCCGGACGCCGAGGCTGCTCACCGGTCGCGTGCCCTACGCCTACGTGAAGATCGCCGAGGGCTGTGACATGGGCTGCACCTTCTGCGCCATTCCTCAGTTTCGCGGGGTCCATCGCAGCCGCCCGCTCGAGGACGTGGTGGCCGAGGTCGAGGGTCTCGCGCGCCAGGGCATCCAGGAGGCCATCCTCGTCTCGCAGGACACTCTCGCCTACGGGCGCGAGATTCCCGGCAATGGTGATATCGGCGACCTCCTGCTCGCCCTCTCCGACACCCGCATGCCCTGGATCCGCCCCATGTACCTCCACCCCGCGCACGTCAACGACCGCCTGGTGGACAAGTGGCGGCGCGCGCGCGTGGTGCCGTATCTCGACATGCCGGTGCAGCACGGCGACGACGAG
>WNFC01001710.1_pt1 | contig 57213 bp, 54 predicted proteins | sample 5400541 | NCBI WGS metagenome assembly WNFC01 (sample SAMN13153342, study PRJNA577476) | soil metagenome | isolation source: 120 cm saprolite under Douglas fir tree site 2 hole 2 replicate 1 | place: USA:California | collected 2015-04-18
CGCGGGCTGGAGCGAGGATTTTGCCGATGGCGCCATCGTCTGTCGCACGATGCTCGGCGAGCCGATCGTGTTGTATCGCAAAGGGGATGGCGGCATCGCGGCGCTCGAGGATCGCTGTGTCCACCGCCTCGCGCCGCTGTCGCGCGGGCGCATCGAGGGCGACGATCTGCGCTGCATGTATCATGGGCTCAAATTTGCTCCGTCGGGACGTTGCGTCGAGATACCCGGCCAAAGCGTCATCCCGCCGAAGGCCGCGGTCCGCTCCTATCCCACGGTCGAAGAGGATTGCTGGGTCTGGCTGTGGATGGGCGATCCGGCGCTCGCCGATACGGCGCTGATCCCGCGCGCCCTGAAGCACGCCGACCCGGACTGGCACATGCAGACCGGCCGGCTGGGCTACGAAGCCAATTATCAGCTGGTCAACGACAATCTGCTCGACCTGTCGCACCTCAGCTACGTGCATGAGAACACGCTCGGCCGCAACAGCATGAGCTGGGGCGAGAGCCGCCCGACGATAACCCCGATCGAGCGCGGCTTGCGCATCTCGCGCTGGGTCGTCGACAACCCGGCGCCCGGCTATCTCGACCTGCCGCCCGGCACCCGCACCGACATGTGGGCGTCCTACGACTACATGGTCGCCGGCGTCTTTCTGCTCCAGACGCAGTCGTTCCCGCCGGGCACCGCCGCCGCGTGCGGCTTGGAGGCCCCGTCGGACGAGCCGCTGTGGCGGTCGATGACCTCGCAGGCGGTGACGCCGATCACCGAGCACCAGACGATCTATTACTATTCGGGGTGCCTGCCGAAGAGCTATGCGAGCGAGGAAAATTCGCTGCACCAGCTCACCGTCTTCGAGAAAGCCTTCGCCGAAGACAACGCAATGATCGAGGCGCAGCAGCGGGTGATCGACGGCACGACGCAGCCGACGATGCTGGGCACCTCGTCGGACCACGCGCTCAATCAGTTTCGCCGCCTGATGGCCGGCCTGATCGATGAGGAACGGCCGAAGGCTGGCCTGGCGCAACGGCTTTCCGCGGCAGAATGACGACGCGCGGGCGCGGAAGGAGGGCCGGATGACGACAAAGGATTGCGCGGTATTCGACAGCGACTCGCATGTCGTCGAGCCGCCCGCGCTGTGGGAGAAATATCTCGCGCCGGAGTACCGCACGCTCAGCAAGCACGCGCTGTGGCGGCAGGACGGCCGGACCAGCTCCTACCTGAAGGTCAACGGCGAGATCTTCCGCGACACGACGAACCCCAATCTGCCGCGTCATGCGCTGTGGCGGCCGGGGATGAGCTGGGATGCGATCGGCGAATTGGACCCGCACACGAGGCACCCGATGACCGAAGGCGCCTCCGACCCGCAGGCGCGGCTCGCCGATATGGACGCAATGGGCGTCGACCAGACGCTCTTGTACCCGACGTGGTTCGCCGAAGGGTTCTTTCTGGTGGGCGACCCGGACGTCGCCTATGCGCTGGCCCGGGGCTACAACGACTGGGTCGCCGATTTCTGCGCGGCGGCGCCGCGCCGGCTCTTTGCGGCGGCGATCCTGCCGCTGCAGAACATGGATTTCGCGCTGGAGGAATTGCAGCGCGTCGCGGCGATGCCGTCCTTCCGCGCCGTCTTCATCCGGCCGATGTTTGTCGAGGACCGCTATTTCAACCATCCCTATTACGACCCGCTGTGGGCGGAGCTGGAGCGGCTCGGGATCACCGCGGCGGTGCATGCGACACCGGGGCTGTGGAACCCGGAATGGACTTCGCACGGTCAGTTCTTCGAGAAGATGAAGGATCGCCTCGTGCAGCCGGCGTTGCCCGGCGGGGGCGGCGGACCGTTCGCCGGCGGCAGCAGCGGCGCGCCCGGCACCACGACCTTTGCCGGCGCCACCCCGCTCGGCCACCCGTTGGCGCCGATCCTCGCCAATTGGCTCGACAACCACATGTTCGTCGCCTCGACGCTGATCGGCTTCACCGTCATGGAGCGCTACAAGGCGATGAAGGTCGTCGTCGCCCACGGCAAGGCGTCCTGGATGCAGGAAGTGCTCGAAAAGATGGAGGCCTCGACCCGGGTGATCCCGCTCCTCCACCACTATCCGGTCAGTACCGAGCCCGAAGAAATGTGGGAGCACGGCAACGTGATGCTCGGCTTCGATGCCGAAGAAAGGCTGATCCAAAAGCTGCCGCAGGATTTCGCCGCGAAGGTGGTCTGGGGATCGCGCTACCCGCATCACGATGCGACAAGCGCGTGGGACGCGATGACGCTGTTGCGCAACGCCAAGGTGCCGGAGGCGCTGATCGCCCGAATGATGGGGCAGAATGCCGCCGCCCAATTCGGCGTTGAGCCTATCCGCGCGACAGCGGCGTAGGTTTGCGGCGGAAGCTGGCACACGGGGCGATGGCGAGTTGGGTGGCGTCGCTGTTTGGCGTTGCATTTGCGTCGTGCGTCCTTCGAGACGCGCCCGTTGGGCGCTCCTCAGGATGAGGTAAGTTATTGATGGCATTAAGAAATAACCTCATCCTGAGGAGGCGCGAAGCGCCGTCTCGAAGGACGCACGAGGTTCATCCAATCTGAAACTGGGACACGACGGCGGCTTGCGAACACCCCACCGGGTGGCCTATATGCTTGCGGCCTCAAAGGGACGCGGTCCCGCCCCGTTTCTGAATCGTCGGGTGGGCTGTGATCCCCGGTAGCTCAGTGGTAGAGCAAGCGGCTGTTAACCGCTGGGTCGATGGTTCGAATCCGTCCCGGGGAGCCAGTTAGGTCAGAGGGTTAGATCAGCAATGATCTGCCCTCTGACAACTCTCCACAGCCTCGGGGCAACATCCGGGGCAACATTTGACAAGGTTCGGCGACATGAAAAGAGCGCAGGTCAGACATCCCCGAACCGCCCAACGCTCGGCGAAGCGAAAGGCGAAACTGGCCGCGAAACACCGCCGGCAGCGCGCCCGCGCCACGAGCTAGACGGCGCCCCTAAGGGTCAGCGCGAATACCCATAACCCTCACGATACCGGTGCCCCGGCTCGTAGCTCGATCCATAGGCGTCATATCTCCGGTCGCGGTCCGAGCTGCGTCTGTCGCGCCGGTTCGACTCATGCCGGCCGATCAGACATCCGGCCCCTGCTCCGAGGAGGCCGTGGTGCCCGACGACATGACCGACAACGCCGCCAATCACGGCGCCCTTGACGCAGCCGTCGCCCGCATCTGCCGGGCCGGACGACAGGCCGATGCCGGCCAAGATCGCGGCTGCCGCAACGATCATTGATTTCATCACCAAATTTTCCTTGTGCTGGGCGGGCGCATTGCGGGGGTGCGGCGCGCGCGGCTGCTCGATCCGGTTAACGCTGCGCCTTCCCAGACGTCCCGACGACGGCCCCAGCCCATCCGGTTCGCGTCAGTGGCGGGGTCCGTGCTCGCGGATCAGCGCGACGAACCAGGCGCGGAACTGGCGGGCGCTCTCCTCGCCCCCCTCGATCCCGGCGCTGCGCCGCAATTGCGTGCCGTACATCGCCTCGCCGAAGGCCGATGTGGCAACGAGGTGAATCAGCCATTCGGTATCCTGGCGCGCCGGCGTGCTTCCGGGGGCTGCCGCGGCGACCCGGCGGGCGTGCAGCGTATCGGCGATCTCGCGCAGGATCATCGCGTTGTTGGCCGGGGCGCCATCGGGATCCTCGACCAGGAGCCAGGCGAGGCGCTGCGCCAGCCCGCCGCGAAACGCGTCGAACACCTGGTCGAGCTGCTCGCCGATCGAGGATTCGAGCTGGGTCAGCGACGCAACGAGGCGGTCCTTCAGCTCGGCGGCAGCCTCGCGGGTCAGCGCCCGCACGAGCCCGGCCCGGCTCCCGAAATGGTGCAGGATCAACGGGTGCGAGATGCCGGCTTCGGCCGCGATGTCCTGCAGCCTTAGCCCCTGCGGGCCGGTGCGGGCGACCAGCGCCTGGGCCGTCTCGAGGATCAGCCGCTTCGCTTCCTCCGGTGTACGGCGAACCCGTCGAGCCGGCTCGGTCATCGCGCGATGCTCTCCTTGCCAAGCAGCGCAAATAGTATGTTGACAAACTTGTCAGCAGACAACATTCTTCACGTCTCGGCTTTGATGAGGAGATGCGCCATGCCGCAATCCACAAGCACCCGCCTTCATCCGATCGCAGCGCTCCGCGCGATGCGCAACCTGATCCACAACCGCGAGGACACCAAGCAGGTCTTTTTGCTGATCGAGGCGCTGCGCGGCAAGACCACGCTGCGTCAGCTCGCCCGCTTCCGCCGGAGCGAAACCGGCCGGGCGATGCTCGCCGAACGGCCGAGCCTACTCGCCCGGCTCGGCGATCGGGCCGCCCTCGCCGCATTGCCGCCTGGCTCGCTCGGGCGCGCCTATTACGAATTCATGGCCGCCGAAGACCTCTCGGCCGAGGGGCTGGTCGCGGTATCGAAGATCCAGCGGCCGTCCTCGGACGACGAAACCACATGGTTCCGCGAACGCAACCGCGAGATGCACGACCTGCTGCACATCGTCACCGGCTATGGTCGCGACCCGTTGGGCGAGGCGTGCGTCGTCGCGTTCTCCTATGCGCAGACCGGGCAGAAGGGTTTCGCGGTGATCGCCACCGTCACGGCGTTCCGCATCGCCCGCCGGCTGCCCGGCCAGCGTGTGCCGCGCGCGGTCTTAGAGGCGTATCGGCAGGGCAGGCGTGCCGGTTGGCTGATCGGCGCCGATTGGGAAAACCTGCTGAGCCAGCCGGTCGACGCGGTGCGCGCCGAGTTCAGAGTCATGTCGCCGACCTACTATCCGCGGATTCTCCCGGACGTGCGGCGCATCATCGCCGCTTCCGCCCAATCGGCCCAGCCCGCGGCGCTGTAGCGGCCTCAATTCATTCCCGCGCAAGCGCGCTTGCGCGGGAATGACGAGTCCTGACGTGATTCAATCTGCCCTGATTGTGCACTAGCCGCCAATGCCTGGTCCGGTGCTGCTCGCGGCGATCGTTGCCGCGGCCGGTCTGATCGCCTGCCTCGGCACGCGCGCGCTGATCCCGCTGTTGCGCCGCAGCTCTGTGCTCGACCATCCGAACGAGCGGTCCTCGCACGCGGCGCCGACCCCGCGCGGTGGCGGCATTGCCCTGGTTGCCGCAATCCTTCTTGCCTGGGTCGCCCTGATCGCGGCCGGAGCGGCCGCGCCGCTTCTCTCCGTCGTCTTGTTCGGGGCAGCCCTGCTTGCGGGGATCTCGTGGCTCGACGATTTGCGGGGGCTGTCGCCGGCCGTGCGGCTCCCGGCGCAGCTCGTCGCTGTCGGCCTCGGCATGATCGTCCTGATCCCGGCCGGTCCGGTGTTTCAGGGTTGGCTGATCCCCGGGCTCGATGTCGTTGGAGCGGGATTGCTGTGGCTGTGGTTCGTCAATCTGTTCAATTTCATGGACGGCATCGACGGGCTTGCCGGCAGCGAGGCGGCGGCGGTCGCGCTCGGGCTCGTGCTGTTTGCCGGATTCGGCGCCGGAAGCGACCCCGGCCTCGCCGCGCTCGCCGGAACTGCGGCCGCCGCGGCGCTCGGGTTTCTCGTGTGGAACTGGGCGCCGGCGCGCATCTTTCTCGGCGATGTCGGCAGCGTGCCGCTCGGCTATCTGCTCGGGTTTGTGTTGCTCGATGTCGCGGCGCGCGGCGGCTGGAAGATCGCGCTGATCCTGCCGCTCTATTTTCTCGCCGATGCGACGCTGACCTTGGTGCGCCGTCTCGCCCGCGGCGAGAAGGTCTGGCAGGCGCACCGCCAGCATTTCTATCAGCGCGCCGTGCAGCGCGGCCTCGGCCACGCCGGGGTCGTGCGCCGGGTGATCGCCGCCGATCTCATCCTGATCGCATGCGGCTGGGCAGCGGAGAATGGCTGGGGGATCGCGGCCCTCGCCACGGCGGTGGTGGCGGTGACGGCACTGCTCGCCAGCCTCGCCGGCGGATGGCGGCGCAAACCGGCCTGATGGTGTCGATTCGAGATTTTCTGTCTTGAAATCACCGGTGGTCGGGCCGTTTATCCTGCGGTCGCGGCCGCGGGAGGGGCGGAAATGAACACCACCCTGACGTTGATCGATCTCGCCGGTTCGGTCGCCCTGCTGTTGTGGGGCGTGCATATGGTGCAGAGCGGCATCCAGCGCGCTTTCGGCCCGCATCTGCGCCGCTTTCTTGGGCGCGCTCTCGGCGGTCGGTTTCGTGCCTTCGCGGCTGGGCTCGGCGTCACCGCGATTTTGCAGAGCAGCACCGCAACCGGCTTGATGGCGGCGAGCTTTGCCGCCGGCGGGCTGGTCGATTTGGTGCCGGCGCTCGCGGTCATGCTCGGCGCGAATGTCGGCACGACCCTCATCGTCCAGGTGTTGTCGTTCGACATCGGCCGGGTCGCGCCGCTCTTTGTGCTCGTCGGCGTGATCCTGTTCCGCCGCAGTCTCGTGTCGCGCACCCGCGACCTCGGCCGGGTGGCGATCGGGCTGGGTCTGATGCTGTTCGCCTTGCAGCAGCTGCTCGCGATCATCACGCCGTACGAGGACGTCCCGAGCCTGCGCCTCTTGATGGGCGCGATCGCGACCAACCCGCTGATCGACGTGATCCTCGCCGCGGCGCTGACCTGGGCGGCGCATTCGAGCGTCGCGATGGTGCTCCTCACAATGTCGCTCGCCGCCAAGGGCGTCGTCCCGCCGCACGCTGCCTTCGCCTTGGTCCTCGGCGCCAATCTCGGCTCGGCCCTCAATCCGCTGCTCGAAGGAGCCGCCGGCGACCCCGTGGCGAAACGCCTGCCGGCCGGCAATCTGTTGAACCGGCTGGTCGGCGTCGGGCTCGGTTTGGCGCTGCTCAATTGGATCGGGCCGTGGCTGGTCGCGATCGAGCCTGATGCCGCGCGTGCCGTCGCCGACTTTCACACCGCCTTCAACCTGGTGATGGCGGCCCTCTTCGTGCCGCTGCTGCGGCCTTTCGCCCGGCTGCTCGCGTGGCTGCTGCCCGCGCGAGTCGCGCCGGCCGACCCGTCGACCCCGATCTATCTCCACGAGGCGGCGCGCGAGACCCCGGCCATTGCCCTCGCCGGGGCGGCGCGCGAGGCGCTGCGCATGGCCGACGTGGTCGAAGCGATGCTCCGCGGCGCGCTCGATGCGATCGATCGCGGCGACCGCAACCGGGTTGTCGCGACCAGGCGTCTCGACGACGTGCTCGATCGCCTCAACCGGGCAATCAAGGTTTACCTGACCGGGCTCGATCCCGATTCGCTCGACGAGCCGGACAATCGTCGGCTGGGCGAGATCCTCGCCTTCATCACCAATCTCGAGCACGCCGGCGACATCGTCGAAAAGGGCTTGATGGCCATCGCCGCCAAGCGGCTGAAGCGCGGGCTGGCATTCTCGGTCGAGGGCCAGGCGGAAATCCGCGGGATGCTCGAACGGCTCGCCGGCAACGTGCACACCGCGGCGGCCGTCTTCCTGACCGACGATGTCCGCGCGGCGCGCGGTTTGCTGGGAGAAAAGGAAGTATTTCGCGACCTTGAATCGCGAGCGACCGAGGCGCACTTCGCCCGCATCCGCGCCGGACGGGTCGAGAGCGTCGAGACCAGCGCGCTGCATCTCGACGTGCTGCGCGACCTCAAGCGGATAAATGCTCATATCGCGGCCGCCGCCTATCCCGTGCTGGAAAGGCTCGGCGAGCTGTTGCCGAGCCGCCTGCGGCGCGACGCCGACGCCGACGATCTCCAGCCGAGCGCGGCGGAGCTGCACGACCGGTAGGATTTCGTCGCGCGCTCCGCCCTTGCCGCTGGGCAGGCGGCATCCTATACCCGTCGGGAGCATCGAGGAGGGGTCGCCATGACCGCCGCGCCGCGACCGGTCCGCCGCGCGCTGATCTCGGTCTTCGACAAGACCGGGCTCGTGCCGTTTGCGCGGGCCCTTGCCGCGCGCGGGGTTGCGTTGGTCTCGACCGGCGGCTCGGCGCAAACCGTCGCGGCCGAGGGGCTGGCCGTGACCGAGGTCGCCGCCGTGACCGGCTTTCCCGAGATGCTCGACGGCCGGGTCAAGACCTTGCACCCGGCGATCCATGGCGGTCTCCTGGCGCGGCATGACCGGCCCGACCATCTGGCGGCGCTCGCCCGGCACGGCATCGCCGAGATCGACCTCTTGGTGTCGAACCTCTATCCCTTCACCGCCACGGTCGCGTCGGGCGCCGGGCGCGAGGCGTGCATCGAGAATATCGACATCGGCGGGGTGGCGTTGATCCGCGCCGCCGCGAAGAACCACGAGTTCGTGACCGTCCTCACCGACCCCGCCGATTACGCTTCGGTGCTCGGCGAGATAGCCTCCTCGGGCGGTGTCAGTCTCGACACGCGCCGTCGGCTGGCGCGCAAGGCCTATGCGCTGACCGCCGCCTATGATGCGGCGATCGCGGCGTGGTTTGCCGGCGAGGAGGGGGTGGCGTTTCCCGAGACGCTGGTCGTCGCCGGCCGGCTCGCAGAACAGACCCGCTATGGTGAGAACCCGCACCAACGGGCAGCGCTCTACCGCACTGACGAAGAGCGCCCCGGGGTGGCGAGCGCGCGCCAAGTGCAGGGCAGGGAATTGTCCTACAACAATTACGGCGACACCGACGCGGCCTTCGAGCTGGTCGCCGAATTCGCCCAGCCGGCGGTCGCGATCATCAAGCACGCCAACCCGTGCGGCGCGGCGATCGGCGCGAGCCTGCGCGAGGCCTGGGACAAGGCGCTCGCCTGCGATCCGGTCAGCGCCTTTGGCGGCATCGTCGCGGTCAACCGGCCGCTCGACGCCGCGACCGCCGAGGCGATTGCGGCAATCTTTGTCGAGGTGGTCATCGCGCCGGACGCGGAACCGGCGGCCTCTGAGATCCTTGCGCGCCGGAGCACGCTGCGCCTTCTCTTGACCGGCAGCCTCCCCGATCCGGGCGCGCCGGGCTGGACGTACCGTTCGGTGGCTGGGGGCCTCCTGGTGCAGGAGCGCGACCGCGTCTCGGTCGGGGCCGGTGCGCTGAACATCGTGACTCGCCGGGCCCCGACCGAAGCGGAGATCGCCGAACTCCTGTTCGCCGACACGGTCGCCAAGCACGTCAAGTCGAACGCGATCGTGTTCGCCCGCGGCGGCGCCACGGTCGGCATCGGCGCCGGGCAGCCGAGCCGGGTCGACAGCGCCAAGATCGCTGTCGCGAAGGCGGCCCAAGCGGGACTCGGGACGCGCGGCTCGGTCGTCGCCTCCGACGCGTTCTACCCGTTCGCCGACGGGCTCGAAGCAGCGATCACGGCCGGCGCCACCGCGGCGATCCAGCCCGGCGGCTCGCGCCGCGACGCCGAGGTGATCGCCGCCGCCGATGCCGCCGGCATCGCGATGGTGTTCAGCGGCCTCCGGCATTTCCGCCATTGAACCACAACCGCGCCGTCGTCATTCCCGCGCAAGCGGGAAATCCGGGGGAATCACTCAGCCGCTTGCCCTGGACCCCCGCTTTCGCGGGGGTGACGGGATGAGGGGGGCTTACGATGAACCGCCGGCATTTCATCCTAGGTCTGGCTGTTGCGCTCCCTTCCGCGAGTCACGCGCAGGCACCGGCCTATACCGGCGCGCGTGCCTGGACGAGCGGTCCGTCCATCGCAATTCTATCGGTCGGGGATGACCCCCGGCTGCCGCTGGTGCGCGACGCGGTCGAATTCTGGAACCGCAGCTTCGCGGAGCTCGGGTCCGGCTTCCGGCTGGGGCCGGTGACCCAGACCAATAGCGCCATCCCGGCCGACGAACTGACGGCGCTGAGCGCGGCGGTGTTGAGCGGGGCCGCTTCGCCGGCGCCGCCGCCAGAGGGCGTGCGCTCGTCGCCGGGCAACATCGTCGCGGCGCTGTCCGAGGGGGATTTCATTTCGTTCGCCAGGCGCTGGGTGAACATCGGAAAGGCCCTCGTCGCGATCAAAAGCGATCGGGCCTACCCATTCACCTTGCCCAACGTTGCCCGCAACGTGATCGCCCATGAGATCGGGCACGCGATCGGCCTCGGGCATAACAGCGACCCGGCGATGCTGATGTGCGGCCGCCCGGCCCCCTGCCGGCCCCCCGCCTTCACCTCCGCGACCGAACGGTACTTCCCGCTGACGAGTGAGGAGCAGTCGTTGCTCCTCACGCTCCATCCGGCTGATTGGAAGGGCCGGTAGCATCGCTTGACGGCACGGGCCTAGTACCCGCTATCGCAAGAGCGCGAGTCGTCAATTCAACTCCCTCTCCGCCCCCGGGGGCGGAGAGGGCCGGGGTGAGGTGGGGGATTCCAGAGCGCTCGCCAGCACCCACCTCACCCTCCCATCGCTGCGCGATGGGCCCCTCCCTCTCCCCCCTAAAGGGCGGAGAGGGGCCATGTTTCGCCCTTCTTCGATTCTGGGTACTAGGGCGGGTCCAGTTCGCCGTCAAAGATCTTGGAGGATTCCGGCGTGCGGGTCGCTTCAAGCGCGGCGATATCGGCGTCGGTGAAATCCTCCAGGCTCATTACCCGGCGGTCGCGGTGCTTCCGGCGGCGATATTCCTCGGCCGAGATCATCACCGTCCGCTCGCGGTCGTTGCGCGTCACGGCCACCGCCTTTTCATTTCGCTCAGGACGGTTTGAAGAAGCTGACTTGCCTCGATATCATAACGCTCTATCAAATGCCTTAGATCGAACGAGGGATGCGTTGTCCTGCCGGTCGCCGCATCCCATAGCTCGTACTCGATCTGCCGATAGTACCTGGGCATTCTCCCCAAGAACGCCCGCTGTGGCGCCGGAACTCCACGCGATCGATTAGCGGGGTGCCCTGCGCATAGGTTTCGTTTTTCACGAAGGTCTTGCCAAGCCTCTAACTCCCCCACTTGTGCGGCCTTTCCTATCACCGCCTTGTACAACTCGCAGACAGCATCCTGCTGGATCGCAATTGCCTGCATAATCCCCCAAAATTCGAGATAGGAGCGCATCGGCTCTTCGGAGAAATCCGACTGCATATGCACATAAATGGCCTCGCCGGTATCCTGTATGAGATACATCGCCGTGTCATATGCTGCGAATACATCCGCATTGTCTTTCTTTGAGAAATATAACTTTCTGATGGTGGAAGAGCGAAACTGCTCATGAATCGAGGATTGAACCGCGAGGATCTGTTTCATCACCTGTCGCCGCGCCGACCGATGTCGCGGCGGCAGAAGCCTCCGGGCCAGTCGACCAGGTCCACGGCGCGGTAGGCGCGTTCGCGCGCCGCGGCGAGGTCGGCGCCGCGGGCGGTCACCCCGAGCACCCGGCCGCCATCGGCAATCAGGCGCTCGCCGTCGCGCCGGGTCCCGGCGTGGAAGATTTTTACTTCCGGGTCGGTTGCCGCCCGGTCAAGGCCGCCGATCTCGCTGCCGCGCTGCGGATCGTCGGGGTAGCCCTTGGCCGCCATCACGACGCACAGCGCCGCCTCGTCGTACCAGCGCAGATCGACCTGGCCCAGGATGCCGTCGCGCGCCGCGATCAGCGCCGGCAACAGGTCGCTCTTCAGCCGCATGATCAGCGCCTGGGCCTCGGGGTCGCCGAACCGAACGTTGTATTCGAGGAGCTTCGGCCCATCCTCGGTCAGCATCAACCCGGCATAGAGGACGCCCTTGAACGGCCGGCCGTCACGCTGCATCGCCCGTACCGTCGGCAGGATGATCCTGTCCATGACGGCGCCCTCGATCGCCGGGGTGACCATCGGCGCCGGCGAATAGGCGCCCATGCCGCCGGTATTGGGACCGGTATCCCCGTCGCCGACGCGCTTATGATCCTGCGCCGCGGCGAGCGGCAGCGCGGCGCTGCCGTCGACCAGCGCGAAAAAGCTCGCCTCCTCGCCCTCCAGGCATTCCTCGATGAGGATCTCGGCGCCGGCCGCGCCGAAGCGTCCCGCCCCAAGCGCCGCATCGACCGCTGCATTGGCCTCGGCGAGATCGGCGGCGACGGTGACGCCCTTGCCGGCGGTCAGCCCATCCGCCTTGACGACGATCGGGGCGCCCTGTTCGGCGATGTAGGCTTTCGCCGCTGCCGCGTCGCGAAACCGGCGATAGGCGGCGGTGGGGATGCCCTCGCGGGCGCATAGATCCTTCATGAAGGCTTTCGAACCTTCGAGCGCGGCAGCCGCCGCGCTCGGCCCGAACGCGGCAATCCCCTCGGCTTCGAGCGCGTTGACGAGCCCGCCGACGAGCGGCGCCTCGGGGCCGACCACAACGAAATCAATGGCGGCACGGCGGCAGAATTCGATGATGCCCTTGGTGTCGCCGGCGGCGACCGCGACGCATTCCGCCTCTTCGGCGATGCCGGCATTGCCCGGCGCGCAGTAGAGCCGATCGACCAGGGGCGACGCGGCAATCGCCCAGACGAGCGCATGCTCCCGCCCGCCCGACCCGATGACGAGGATTCGCATCACTGTGCGTCCCAAAAACTCCCTCTCCCCCCGGCGGGGGGAGAGGTCAGGGGCTGCTCCGAAGCCCGCCGCCAGATCCGCCCCCTCACCCCAACCCTCTCCCCCGGTGGGGGAGAGGGGGATAAAATGAGCGGGCGGAGCCGCTAAGCTCTCCCTCTCGAATTCGTGCAATAGCACCCGCATCGCGCTTGCCTCCCGGCTCGGCTAAGATGGGGCGATGAACGATCTGCCGCTCGCCACGCCGCCCGCATCGGGTCCCGGCTCGAACCTGCCGGAGTATACCGTCTCCGAACTCTCGCTGGCACTCAAGCGCTCGATCGAGGACGGCTTCGGTCAGGTCCGGGTGCGCGGCGAAATCTCCGGATTCAAACGGCACGGCTCGGGGCATTGCTATTTCGCGCTCAAGGATGCCGACGCGGTGCTCGACGCGGTGTGCTGGCGCATGACCGCCATTCGCCTCGCCATCAAGCCCGAGGACGGGATGGAGGTGGTGTGCAGCGGACGGCTGACCACCTATCCCGGCCGCTCGAAATACCAGCTCGTCGTCGACACGATCGAGCTGGCCGGCAAGGGTGCGCTGCTGCGCCTCCTCGAGGAACGCCGCCTGCGCCTCGCCGCCGAGGGGCTCTTCGCCGCCGAGCGCAAGCGGGCTCTGCCGTTTCTGCCCGCGGTGATCGGCATCGTTACCTCGCCCACCGGCGCGGTGATCCGCGACATCCTGCATCGCCTCGCCGACCGCTTTCCGCGCCATGTGCTGATCTGGCCGGTCGCGGTGCAGGGCGAGGGCGCGGCATCTCAAATCGCCGCGGCGATCGACGGTTTCAACCGTATCGAAGCGGGCGGGCCGCTCCGCCGCCCCGATCTGATCATCGTCGCGCGCGGCGGCGGCAGCCTCGAAGACCTGATGGCGTTCAACGAGGAGATCGTCGTGCGGGCCGCCGCCGGCTCGGCGATCCCGCTGATTTCCGCGGTCGGCCACGAAACCGACACGACCCTTATCGACTTTGCCAGCGACCGCCGTGCGCCGACCCCGACCGCCGCCGCCGAGATGGCGGTGCCGGTGCGGCTCGACCTCGTCGCCGATCTTGCCGGCAAGTCGGCGCGCCTCGCCGGCGGTCTCTCGCGGCTCTTCAGCGAGCGCCGGCTGCATTTGAGCGGCCTCGCGCGCGGCCTCCCCGACCCGCAGGATCTACTGGGCGCCGCCGCACAACGGCTCGACGACCGCAGCGAGCGGCTACGCCTCGCGATCGGCACCCGCTTTGCCGCCGCGCGGCAGCGCCTCGATCTCGCCGCCTCCGGCCTGCGGCCGGCGACCCTCGCCGCCGACGTCGCGCGGGCGCGCGACCGGTTTGGCGACGTCGAGCGGCATCTGGCGGCCGCGATCACCCGCTGTCTCGAGAGCAAGCGCGACGCCACCGACAATTTCGCCGGCCGTCTCGCGACCCATTCCGAGCGCCACGAGAGCCTCCTCGCGCGCGGCTATGTCGTGGTCCGCGACGGTGCGGAGCGGGTCGTCACCGATGCCGTCAAAGTCAAGCCCAATACGGCGCTTGAGCTCGAATTCTATGACGGCAAGGTCGGCGTTATCGCCGGCGGGTCGCGCCGGCCGGTCCGCCGCTCGGTGCCCCCGGTCGGCCAAGGCAGCCTGTTTTGAGGGGAGAGTAGGGCATGCGACCTTCCGGACGGGGCCCCGAGGCGATGCGCCCGGTGAGCCTGGAGCCGGGTGTCGCCAAATACGCCGAAGGCTCATGCCTCGCGCGGTTCGGCGACACCCACGTGCTGTGCATGGCGACGGTCGAGGAGCGGGTGCCGCCGTTTCTGCGCAATACCGGGCGCGGCTGGGTCACCGCCGAGTACGGCATGCTGCCGCGCTCGACCCACAGCCGCACCGACCGCGAGGCGGCGCGTGGCCGGCAGAGCGGGCGCACCCAGGAAATCCAGCGCCTGATCGGGCGCAGCCTGCGCGCGATCACCGACCTGAAGGGGCTCGGCGAACGCCAGATCCGCATCGATTGCGACGTCATCCAGGCCGACGGCGGCACTCGCACCGCCGCGATCACCGGCAGCTATGTCGCGCTCTACCAGGCGCTCGCGAAATTGTGCGCGGCGGGCCTCTTGCCGAATATGCCGCTCACCGACAGCGTCGCCGCGATATCGTGCGGCGTGTGCGAGGGCATCGCCGTGCTCGACCTCGATTACGCCGAGGATTCCAAGGCGATGACCGACGCCAATTTCGTGCTGACCGGCAGCGGCGGGTTCGTCGAAATTCAGGCAACGGCCGAGGGAGCCCCGTTCGACGAGACCCGCTTTGGCGAGATGCTGGCGCTCGCCCGCCACGGCATCGGCGAACTGACCCGGCAGCAGCGCGTCGTGCTCGGCCTGTCGTAGGGGCCGAGCTTGCCAATACGGCAACCATAGAATTGCCCGATTGTTATGTCAGGGCGCAACTGGGATCCGGTCGCGTCGGCCCACGCCGTGCCAGCCCCTCACCCTCCCACGCTTCGCACGGGCCCCTCCCTCTCCCCGCTGGCGGGGAGAGGGAGGGGGTGAGGGGGCCGGCGCCGGCGGATCGTCGGCCTGTTGTGGGACTGCAAAAAACAGGTGAAACAGGAAAGAAATTGCCATGTCACGCCGTCTTGATCGCGGCGAGCGGCTGGTCATTGCCAGCCACAATCCGGGCAAGCTCGATGAGATCGCCGCGCTGCTCGGGCCCTTTGGCATTGAGACGATCGGGGCCGGCGCACTCGGCCTCCCCGAGCCCGAGGAGACCGGCACGAACTTCGAGGAAAACGCCTCGCTCAAGGCGCGCCCCGCTGCTGACGTAGCCCACCTGCCGGCGCTTGCCGATGATTCGGGGCTGGTCGTGCCGGCGCTCGGCGGTGCCCCGGGCATCTATTCGGCGCGCTGGGCCGGGCCCGACAAGGATTTCCGCGCTGCGATGGAGCGGGTGCATCGCGAACTGGGAGAGAAAAGCCGGCGGGCGCATTTCGTCGCCGTGCTCGCGCTGGCGTGGCCTGATGGCGCGATCGCTCTCTTCCGCGCCGAGGTACACGGCCGTCTCACCTGGCCGCCCCGCGGCGAGCGCGGCTTCGGCTACGACCCTATATTCGTGCCGGATGGATACGAGATGACCTTCGGGGAACTGGACGCCGCAAAGCGCCGGATCAGCCATCGCGCCCGCGCCTTCGAAAAGCTGGTGGAGGCATGCTTAAGTTGATCGCTGATAAGGGGGTTCGGACTGCTGCCGGTGCGTCCTTCGAGACGCCCGCTGCGCGGGCTCCTCAGGATGAGGTTGGCCTGTGATACCGCACACAAAACTTCCTCATCCTGAGGAGCGCCCCGCAGGGGCGCGTCTCGAAGGACGCACGGCGTTTCGGCAGGCGATCCCGGAACCCCTCGCCGTTTATATCCACTGGCCATTCTGCCGGTCGAAATGCCCGTATTGCGACTTCAACAGCCATGTCCGCGAGGGGGTCGATTGGGCGCGCTGGACTCGCGCCCTCATTGCCGATCTCGAGCATCAGGCCGCGCTCGCGCCTGACCGCGAAGTCGCCTCGATCTTTTTTGGCGGCGGCACGCCGTCCCTGATGACGCCGGAGACGGTTGCGGCGCTGGTCGCCCGGGTCAAGGCGCTGTGGCCGGTCGCCCCCGATCTCGAAGTAACGCTGGAGGCCAATCCGAACTCGGCCGAGGCCGAACGCTTCGCCGGCTTTGCCGCCGCCGGCATCAACCGGCTGTCGCTCGGGATCCAGGCGCTCGATCCCGACGCGCTTCGCTTTCTCGGCCGAGGACACGACCGCGACGAGGCGATCGCCGCGATCCGCCTCGCCCGCGCCAGCTTCGCGCGCTATTCGTTTGACCTGATCTATGCTCGGCCCGGCCAGAGTCCTGCTGCCTGGGAGGCGGAGCTCGACGAGGCGCTGAGCCTCGCCGGCGAGCATCTCTCGCTCTATCAGCTGACGATCGAGCCCGGCACCGCCTTTGGCAACCGCGCCGCCCGCGGCGAGATTCTCGCCGCCGACGAGGAGACCGGGGCGGCGCTGTTCGAGGCGACGCAGCTTCGCCTCGCCGCGGCCGGATTGCCGGCCTATGAGATTTCCAACCACGCCAAGCCCGGCGCCGAGTGCCGCCACAACCTCGCCTATTGGCGCTACGAGGATTATCTCGGCATCGGTCCCGGCTCGCACGGCCGGGTGACACAAGGCGGCGGCAAGGTCGCGACCCGCCAGCTTCGCACCCCCGAAGCCTGGCTTGCCGCGGTCGAAAAGAGCGGCACGGGGATCGACGAGCAGAGCCCGATCGCGCCCGAGGAGGCGATCGGCGAGATGCTGATGATGGGCCTGCGCCTCGTCGAAGGCGTCGCGCGCCAGCGCCTCGAAGCCCTGGCCGAGCGCACCGTTGAGCAATTATTCGCCGCCGCGCTGCCGCTTCTCGTCGAAGGCGGGTTCCTCACGCTCGACGCTTATCGTCTCGCCGCCACCCCGGCCGGACGCCAGCGGCTCAACGCGGTCCTCGGCGCGCTGCTCGCGGTCTAGCGGCTGTCATTGCGAGGAGCGAAGCGACGAAGCAATCTCGGGACGAGGAGACTCGGCGGCCCGAGATTGCTTCGCTTCGCTCGCAATGACGGTCGGTTAGTAAGAAAAATCCTGGAAGTTCTGCGGCGCCGGGCTGACCACGATTTTGCCGCGCGGCGTGATTTCGAGCACGGCGAGGCCGCGCTGCACGAGCCCTTGCGCGGTGAAGCGGAAGAGGCCATCGACGCCGGTGAACCCGCTCGGGTTGAGGATCGCCTCGTGCGAGAACGGTTCGCCGCTCTTGCCGAGCACTGCGGCGAGCGCGGCGGCATCAAAGGCGAGCGAGGCAAGCCGCGGCGCCGGATGGCCGTAGGTCGCCTGAAAGCGGCTCTCGAATTCCTGGCGCGGCTCCGGCGGCGATGCGGCATACCAGCCGCCATCGAGCGCGCTCTCGCCGGCGATCGTGGGATCGTCCCACAACCCGCTGCCGAGCAGCCGGACCTGCGCCGGATCGAGCCCGGCCTCCTTCAGCTGGCGCGCAATCTGCTTCAGCTGCGCCCCGCCTTCGGGCAGCAGCAGGGCGTCGAAAGCGGCGATCCCCGGCAGCGCTGCGACGGAAGACGGCGCCGCAGCGCCCGACGACAGCAGCCGCTTGACCGCCGCCGAGGGATCGGTTGCCCGGGGATCGAGGTACTCGACCTTGGCGACCGAGCCGCCGCCCGCGGTTGCCGCGTCGCGCAAGGCGTCGGTCATCAGGTGACCGTATTGCGAGTTCGGCGCCAGGGCGGCGAACCGGCTCAGCCCTTTGTCGTGGGCAAACGCGACTTCGCGCACCACCTCCTGGCGCGGCTGGAAGCCCATCAGGAAGACATTGCCGCCGGCCAGCTGGGTGGCGGTCGAAAAGGCGATGACGTTGATCTTGGCGTCGCGCGCGATCGGCTTGACCGCTTCAACCTCGGCGGCGAGCAGTGGCCCGATGAGCAGCTGCGCGCCGTCCGCTATCGCGGATTTTGCCGCGCCGGCGGCGCCCTCCGCGGTGCCGGCGGTGTCGCGGGGCACCAGGGTCAGCCGCTCGCTGTCGGTGTTGAACAGCGCGAGCTGCGCGGCCTCCAGCATCGCCTTGCCGAGATCGGCATTGGCGCCCGACAGCGGCACCAGCAGCGCCACCTTGGTCGGCCCGGCGGGCGGCGGCGGGGTCGGCCCCGGCGGCGGGAATTTCGGGCCGGCAGAGGGCGATTGCGGCGCGCCGACGGGTGCCGCTACCATCCGCCCGCCCCCACAAGCAGTCAGCGCGAGCAGCAGCGCGAAAGCGATGAGAGTTGAGGCGAACCGTAAAACACGCCAGCGACGCAAGGGTGGCCTCCGGCAAGGATGCAACTGCCGGCGCGGACCCTAACCATCGCTCTGCAGCAAGTAAACCCGGCCGAACGCAATCAGCACGCTCGCTCGATACCGTCAGTGATGTCGACCCGGGAGATTGGACGCCCCGGCACGCGCTAGCCTCGGGCCTCCATCTCGTCGCCACCCCGATCGGCAATCTCGGGGACATTACGCTGCGGGCACTCTGGGTGCTGCGCAGCGTCGACCGCATCCTGTGCGAGGATACCAGGGTGACCGCGCGCCTTCTGGCCCGCTACGGCATCGACAAGCCGCTCGACCCCTACCACGATCACAACGCCGACCGGGTTCGCCCGGCCATCCTCGAGGCGCTGCGCCGCGGCGAGAGACTGGCGCTGGTCGCCGATGCCGGCACCCCGCTGGTCTCGGACCCCGGCTTCAAGTTGGTGCGCGCCGCGCTCGCCGAGGATCTGCCGGTCACCGCGGCGCCAGGCCCGTCGGCGGCGCTGACCGCGCTGATCCTCTCGGGCCTGCCGCCCGACATCTTTCTGTTTGCCGGATTCCTGCCGCCGCGCTCGGCGGCGCGGCGGCGCGCCCTGGCGAATTGGACCAATCTCGCCGCGACGCTGATTTTCTTCGAGGGGCCGTCGCGGGTCGCCGCCGCGCTCGCCGACATGGCCGACATCCTCGGCGAGCGCAGCGCCGCCGTCGCGCGCGAGTTGACCAAGCGTCACGAGGAAATCCGCCGCGGCGGCCTCGGCGCGCTGGCCGAGCACTACCGCAGCGCCGGCGCGCCGCGCGGCGAGGCGGTCATCGTCGTCGGGCCACCGGAAGCGGCGCCGATAGAGGCGAGCGACATCGACAGCCGGCTGCGCGCGCTCCTGGCCGGGCACAGCCTGCGCGACGCGGTCGCGCAGCTGGCTGCCGAAACCGGGATTGCCCGGCGCGTGCTCTACGAACGCGCGCTTGCGTTGCAAGAGGGGGATGCATCGCGATGAGAGCCGCCCGAGGCGAGCGGTCTCCCCGGCATCGTGCGCAGCGTCGCGGGGTGTACGCTGAAGCGCTGTGCCGCTGGCATTTGCGGCTGCGCGGCTGGCGGATCGTCGCCTCCGGCTGGCGCTGCCCGTCGGGCGAAATCGACATCCTCGCCCGCCGCGGCGGGGTCCTCGCGATCATCGAGGTCAAGACCCGCCGCGATCTCGCCGGCGCCGCCGCTTCGGTACTGCCGCGCCAGCGCCGCCGCATCGCCCGCGCCGCATCGGCGTTTCTGTTGACGCGGCCAGACCTGGCCGAGCTGGTGCTGCGATTCGACGTTATGCTGGTGGCGCCGTTGCGCCCGCCCCGGCATCTGCCGGACGCTTGGCGGCTCGACGGTTGAGCGCCGCCGCCGCCGGTTCGACCCCACGCCGCCGCGGCCGGCCGCCAAGCCCTTGATGCCATGAGCGGTTCGCCGATGCGGGGACGGTGCGGCGAAACCTCGGCGCGGATCTGCGGGGCCCGCGGCAGCGGTCGCGCTCGGCCGCTCTTGGCGCGGTTCCCCGAAAATCCGACAATGCGGCGACACTGTTGCCTGGGGGGATCATGGCACCGCTTCGCACGATTCTGACATTGGCCTGTGTGACGGCGCTGCCGATCGCACTCCCATTGGCCCTTGGCGGTTGCGTCGGGGCGCTCGTCGTGGGCGGTCTTGGGGCCGCCGCCGGCGGCGGCTACGTCGCAGGACAGGAACGCGGCGTCAACGGCACGGTCGACGACTTCGCGGTCAAGAGCGACCTCGAGAGGGCGCTGATGAAAGCGGAGTTGCTGCTCCAGGGCGACATCACCGCGACGGTCTACGGCGGCCGCGTGCTGTTGACCGGCCACGTCCCCAGCCAACAGATCAAAGCCGCCGCCGAGCAGGTCGCCGGCAAAACCCATGATGTCCGGGCGGTCTACAACGAGATCGAGGTGGCGCCGACAGGAGGGGTGTGGAACACCGCCAACGACGCTTGGATCAGCACCCGGGTGCGCTCGGAGCTAGTGCTCGACACCGATGTCCGGTCGGTCAACTATACGATCGATACGACGAACGGGTCGGTGTACCTGATCGGCTCGGCACGCTCCCAGGCCGAGCTTGACCGCGCCACCCAGATCGCGCGCTATGTGCCGGGCGTCAGTCGGGTCGTCTCCTATGTCGAGATCCGCGGGGGCTCGCCGGTTGCCGCGATGCCGGCGCCACCGCCGGCCGTGAATCCGGGGCCGGGCCGTCCGACCGCGGCGCCGCGATCTCCCATCGAGGTGCAGAAGCTGTAATATCCCGCCGGTGCAATGAGCGAACTGCCCGACGCCTTCGACCCGGAAGAGTGCGCGCGCTATCTGCGCGAGCTTGCCGCGCAAGCTTCGCCGATCCTGCCGATCGGCGAAGCCGCGCTCGCGCTTGCCTCATATGAGCGGCCGCGCGTCGGTCTGGCGCGCTATCGCCTGCATCTCCAGACGATCGCCCGCGATGTCGGCCGGCACAGCGGCGCTGTGGGCCTTCAGCCCACGGGCTTGTCCCGTGGGGGCGCCCTTGCCGCGCGGGCCCAGGCGCTCAATGAAATCATCCTGCTGAAATACGGCTATAGCGGCGACGAGCTGACCTATGACGATCTGCAGAACGCCAATCTGATGCGGGTCGTCGATCGCCGCAAAGGCCTGCCCGTCGCGCTCGGCATTCTCTATCTGCATGCCGCGCGGGCGCAGGGGTGGGACAGCGTCGGCCTCGGCTTTCCCGGGCATTTCCTGGTCCGGCTGACCGAAGGCGCCGAGCGGCTGATCCTCGATCCGTTTCACGGCGGCCGGGTGTGCGACGCGGCGACATTGCGCGAACTGCTGAAGGCGATGGCCGGCCAGGAGGTCGAGCTGGCGCCCGAGCATTACGCGCCGGTCGCCGACCGCGATGTGCTGCTGCGCCTGCAGAACAACCTGAAATCGCGCTTGCTGCAGTCCGGCCGGCACGAGCGCGCCTTGCGTACCGTCGAGACGATGCTGCTCCTGGCGCCCGATCTCGCCGAGCTGTGGCAAGAGGCGGGGCTGCTGCACGCGCGGCTCGGCAACATGCGCGCCGGGGTCAACGCGCTCGAGCAGTTCATCATCCGCGCGCCCGAAGGGACCGCCCGCCATCAGGCGGCCGCGATCCTCCAGCAGCTCAAATCGAAGCTGAACTGATACCGACCTCGGATCGACGGGTTCGGGCCGAGCTTAATGGAGCTTTATCAGCGCACCGATCAGTGCAGTGACGAGGCTCAGGCCCGCCGCAAGCAACACGCCAACGCGCACGGTTATCCGGAGAGCCTGCACTTCAAGGGCGGTGTTTAGGTCATCTTTGGTCGCTATATCGGCCATTATGAACTGTCTCGCGGCTTCGGCGTGGGTCTCAGCCTGTTCCTGCGGGATCCCGCCTTCGCGGAGAAAGCGCGCGTAGCCGAGCGTGTCGAAAATCGCCATTGCCGGCCCCCAATATGGGATTTGCGGGCTAGGATACCAGATCCCGTGGCTGCCCGCCCGCTCTGACAAGTACGTTCTATGGGGTGGCATTCTGGTCGAGGAGGCTCGCCAGGAAGCGCGCCGCGGCGAGGAGCAGAAACAGCCCGAAGCCGATTTCGAGCCAGCGCCGGGGCAGTCGATGCGCGAGGCGGGCGCCGAACGGCGCGACATAGCTCGAGACCGGCGCGATCATAACCACCCCGATCACCGAGACAAAGCCGATCGACAGCGGCGGCAGCACGGCTTGATGCGGCAGGCCGGCGAGGCAATAGCCGAGCGTGCCGGCGAGGGTGATCGGCACACCGATCCCGGCCGATGTCGCCACCGCATTGTGGATCGGCTTGCCGTAAAGCGTCAGGATCATCGTGACGAGCGAACCCCCGCTGATCCCCATCAGCGACGAGGCGAGCCCGACGATAAAACCGTAAACCGTCATCGGGCCGCGGCCCGGCAGGTCGCTGCCCACCACCCAGTCCTCGCGCCCGATCAAAAGCTTCCCGGCAATGATGCCGGCGATCAGCACAAACGCCGCCTTGAACAGCGCGGCGGGAGCGAATGCCGCGGCGAGCGAGCCCAGCGCGACCCCGACGATGGCCGGCACTGCCCAGGATTGTAGGACATAGGAGATCACCAAACCGCGCGCGCGATGCGCCCGATAGGAGCGCAGCGTGGTCGGCACGATGATCGCCAGCGAAGTGCCGATGCACAGCTGCATGCGCACCTCTTCCGGCACGCCGAATACCCGGAACGCCTCAAAAAGCACCGGAACGATGACCGCGCCGCCGCCGATCCCGAACAGTCCGGCGAGAATTCCGGTGACGAGCCCGGCGGCCAAGACCGCCGCCGCGAGCCAGACCAGATCGCCGACCGGCACTCCCATGGTCCCTCGGATTTCCGTGAGGCGCCCCGGCTCCATTGGCCGCGGACCGGTGCTGTTTGACCGGCCGGGCGGGGATGGTAGCCTTCTGCACAGCCAAGAGTGGGGAGAAAATCACATGGCCGTCGTCGAAACCGAGCAGTTCGGGCAGATCCTCGTCGTGCGCATGAACCGGCCGGAGCGATTGAACGCGCTCAGCCATGAGATGCGCACGCAGCTCGCCGAGACCTGGAGCGAATTCCGCCACAGCGACCGATTCGAGGTCGCGATTTTCACCGGGGCGGGTCGGGGGTTCTGCGCCGGCGAGGACATGAAGGAATCGCTGCAGCACGGCACGCCGGGCGGGCGGCGTCCGGCGATTGAGGACCCGTTCATGTCGGGCGCGCTCGAGAAGCCGGTGATCGCGGCGGTCAACGGCTTTGCAATGGGGGGCGGCTTCATGCTGGTCGAGCGCTGCGATCTGCGTGTCGCCGCGCGGGGCGCGATCTTCGAGGTATCGGAAGCCAAGCGCTGGCTGCTCGGCGGCTACAATCACGGGCACGTCGCCAATCTGCCCTATCCGATCGCGATGGAGATGGCGCTCGGCTTTCGCTTTACCGCGGAGCGCTTCTACGAGGTCGGCTTCCTCAATCGCCTTACCGAGCCCGATCAGCTGATGCCGAGCGCCTTGGGGATGGCCGAGCATCTGCTGACCCTGCCGCCGGCCTCGCGCGTCAACACCGTCCATATGATGCGCCAGATGCGCCCGACGGCAGCGCCCGAAATGCAGCGCCTGGCCGACGCCCTGCGCGAGCACGGCGCCAAGAGCGACCTGATGGAATCGCGCGCCGCCTTCGCCGAAAAGCGGGTGCCCCAGTTCAAGGGCTGGGACGATCCGGCAGACCGCTATCGGCTACCGACCCTCGGCACGGCGAAGGGCTGAGCGATCATCTTCCGCCGTTTCCGGCAGGGAGAGCCGGCGCAGATCGCGGCGCAATTTCTCCGGATCGGACCGCCTAAGATCGCGTTCGATCGCGGTGTGGGTGTCCGTCCAAACCGGAACGGCCGCCGCCAGTAGTGCTCGGCCGAGCGAAGTCAGCCTCAAGCGACGGCTCCGCTTGTCCATGGCGTCGGTCGCAACCGCCACCAGGCCGCGCCGCTCCAGCGGCTTGAGATTGGCGGTCAGGGTCGTCCGATCCATCGCGAGCAAGACCGAGACCATCCCCATGCTCGGCGGCTCCGGGCGATTAAGCGACATCATCAGGGAGAACTGGCCGTTGGTCAGCCCGAGCGGCCGCAGTGCCGCGTCAAAACGCCGCCCGACGGCCCGCGCCGCACTTTGCAGATGGAGGCACAGGCAGGTGTCGCGGACCTTGGAGGTGGTTGCGAAAGGTACGGCATCACCGTTTGACATCGGTGGATCATGTTGATATCAACGTAAAGAAGTCAAGTGTGGGAAGAGTGGTGCCGACGGTCGTTTTCACTCGTGCATTGGAACGTTTTCTCGAGGCGCCCTGCGCCACCGTCGAGGGCGCGACGCTCAGGGAGGCGCTGGCTGCGGTTTTTGCGGCGCGCCCGGCGCTGCGCGGCTATGTGCTCGACGACCAGGCCGCGCTGCGCCGGCACGTCGCGGTCTACATCAACGGCCGACCGGCAAGCGATCGCGTACGGCTGGGGGATCCGGTCAGCCCCGACGACGAGATCTACGTATTTCAGGCGCTGTCCGGCGGCTGAGGGAGAAGCGGATGTCAGAGCGGCTCCATATCGGGACACGCAAGGGACTGTTCGAGATCGCGCGCCGAGGCGGCATGTGGGACATCGTCGATGCGCATTTCCTCGGCGATCCGGTGTCGGCGGTGCTCGCGGAGGCCGACGGCTCGGTCACCGCGGCGCTCGATCTCGGCCATTTCGGCGCCAAGCTGTGGCGGCGCGACCCCTCGGATGCGTGGCGCGAGATCGGTGTCCCCGCGTTCCCGCCCAAGCCGGCGGATGGTGCGGATGATGACCCCCACCCCTGGTCGCTCGGCAAGATCTGGGCGCTCGAACAGGGCGGCCTCGCCGGGCGCCTGTGGGCGGGAACCATGCCTGGCGGGCTGTTCCGTTCCGATGATGGCGGCCTCTCTTGGGTGCTGAACGAGGCGCTGTGGCAGATGCCCGAGCGCCGGCAGTGGATGGGTGTCGCCGGCGGCGAGCAGCCCGGCATCAACTCGGTGCTGATCGACCCGCGCAATCCGGCGGATATCCGGATCGGCGTGTCGATCGCCGGATTATGGGCCAGTACCGACGCCGGCGCCTCGTGGCGCATCATCAACCACGGGATGTACAACGAATACATGCCGCCGGAGCAGAGCGGCGAACCGATCGCACAGGACATCCATCGGCTGGCGCATTGCCAGGCGCACCCCGACATCGTGTGGTGTCAGCACCATAACGGTGTCTTCCGGTCGGAGGATCGCGGCGCCAATTGGCGCGAGCTGAGCGCGATCCGCCCGGCGAAATTCGGCTTTGCCGTCGCCGCCCATCCGCACGACCCGGACACCGCCTGGTTCGTGCCGGCGACCAAGGATGAGCGGCGGATCCCGGTCGACGCCAAGGTCGTCGTTGCGCGCACCCGCGATGGCGGCGGCAGCTTTACGGTGCTGACCCGGGGTCTGCCGCAACGCCACGCTTACGATCTGGTATGGCGCCACGCCCTCGCGGTCGACGAGAGCGGCGAGCGTCTCGCTTTCGGCTCGACCAGTGGCGGGCTGTGGATCTCCGAAGATTCGGGCGATTCCTGGACGATGCTCAACGCAAGGTTGCCGCCGATCGCCGTGGTGCGCTTTGCCCCGGCGCCCCGCTAAACCCGAGGAAGGAGCGGAATATGCTGGTTCAACCCTACCTGTTCTTTGACGGAAAATGCGAGGAGGCGGTCGAATTCTACCGTCGCGCGCTCGGTGCCGAGGTGGAGATGCTGATGCGCTTCCGCGACAGCCCCGAGCCCGCCCAGCCCGGCATGGTCCCGCCCGGCGCCGAAGATAAGGTCATGCACGCCGCCTTGCGCATCGGCGATACGATGGTGCTGGGTTCCGATGGCCGCTGCCTGGGACAGCCCGATTTCCGGGGGTTCGCGCTGTCGCTAACGGCAGCCGACGACGCCGAGGCCGACCGGCTGTTCGCCGCCCTGGCCGAGGGCGGGCAGGTGCAGATGCCGTTGAGCAAGACCTTCTTTTCCTCGCGCTTCGGCATGGTCGCCGACCGCTTTGGCGTGTCGTGGATGGTCTATGTGGCACCGTGATCGGGCTGGGAAGCGCGGCTTCCCTTGAGCAACCGCTCAACCACCGAGAGCAGCTCGGCGGCACCGAACGGCTTGGCAAGTGCGGCCGTAGCGCCCAGCCCGGTTGCTGCCCGCAGGTAGACCTCGGGGCCGCCCCCGGAGATCGCGAGTATCGGGATCTCCGGCGCCTCCTGGTGCAACTCGCGGATCATTTCGATCCCCTCCATGTCCGGCATGACGATGTCGGTGATGACGAGCGCCGGATGCACCCGGTGAAACAGGTCGATGCCATCCTTGCCGTTATTCGCCTCGTGCACGATATGGCCGGCGCCGTTCAGGATCCGGCCGATCAGGCGGCGCATCTGCGGCTCATCGTCAATGACCAGGATTTCCGCCATTCTTCCTACCCTTTGATGCTCCCCTCCGTCGCCCCTGGCGCGCAGGGTTAGCGAACCCGACGGTAACTCGCGTGAAAAAGCCCGGCTGGAAAACGTGAAAACCGGATAAAATCAACCAACCCGCATCGCGGGGTGCCGCCTCCCCTAGGCTCCCGCGGGGGAGTGCTCATCGAGCGAGAGCAATCCGCAACGCGGCGGCCAGTTCCGCCCGGCGGTACGGCTTGCTCAGCAATTGCATATTGCCGAGAACCTCGCCGTTGCCGTCGACCCTGGCTTGGGGAAACCCGGAGGTCAGCACGATCTTGAGGGCGGGCCAGCGTTCCGCCGCCATACGCGCCAACGCGATCCCGTCCAGCCCGCCGGGCATCACGATATCGGTAAGCAGCAAATCGACCGGTTCGCGCTGGAGCAGCTCGAGTGCCGTCTCGGCGCGATCGCATTCAAGGACGCGATAACCGAATTCGCCGAGCTGCCGCAGCACGATGCGGCGTACCGCCGGATCGTCTTCGACGACCAGGACCGTCTCTCCGGCAGCCGGCTCGACGGGGCGCGCCTCGGCGATTTCGCGCGGCAAGGCCTCGGTCACCATGCGCGGCAGATAGAGGCGGAAGGTCGTTCCCACGCCCGGTTCGCTATAGACACTCACATGGCCGCCCGATTGCCGCAGGAAACCGAACACCATGCTGAGCCCGAGCCCGGTCCCCTTCCCGGTTTCCTTGGTGGTGAAGAAGGGTTCAAAAACCTGACTGATGATGTCCGTCGTCATGCCGATCCCGGTATCGCTGACCTCGATCATGACGAAGTCGCCTTCGGCGACATCGGCGTGAGCGGCGGCGTAGTCGGCATCGAGACGACGATTGGCTGTCGTGATGATCAGCCGCCCGCCTTTTGGCATGGCGTCGCGCGCATTGGTGGCGAGGTTCGCGAGGCTCGCCTCGAGCTGCGCCGGGTCCGCCGTGACCGGCCAGATCGTCTCGGCAAGTTCAAGCGAGATCTCGATGTCCTCACCGAGCAGACGACGCATCAACCTCATGGTGTCGGAGACCAACTCGTTGACGTCGATGCGCACCGGCCGCAGCGGCTGGCGCCGCGCGAACGCCAATAAGCGACGCGTCAGATCGGCCCCGCGCAATGCCGCTTCGAGGGCTTCGTCGACAATTTCGCGCAACTCGTCATCGCTCCCGACACGTTCGCGGGCCAAGTCGAGATTGCCGACGATAATCCCGAGCAGATTGTTGAAATCGTGCGCCATGCCGCCGGTCAGATTGCCGATCGCCTCCATCTTCTGGGCTTGGCGGAGCTGCTGCTCGGTATCGCGCCGCTCGGTCACGTCGTGCAGCGTGCCGGTCAGGTGCAAGGGTTTGCCGGTCTCGTCCGGGATCAGCTCATTCTCGCGGTAGATCTGCCGGATCGTGCCGTCGGGCCGAATGATCCGATACTCGAACGGCTCCGGGCATATGCCTTGCCGGATCTGCTCCCGCGTGGCGAGCACTGTCGCCCGGTCATCGGGATGAACCATCGCCAAGAAATTCTCGGTCGAGGGAACAAAACTCTCTCGCGACACGCCAAAGATCCGATAGCTCTCGTCCGACCACTCCGTTTCGTCGTTCCGCAGATTCCTGACATCGCTGCCCATATGCGCGAGTCGCTGCGCCCGCTTGAGCTGCTCTTCGCTCTCGCGGAGCGCCTCCTCTGCGGCCTTGAGCTGGGTGATGTCGTGGATTATGCCGGCCACATAGCGGGGATTGCCGTCTTCGTCCTTGATGATCTCGCTCTCCCCATAGATGCGCCGCACGGTCGCGTCGGGCCGGATGAGCCGATACTCGAACGGAGCCGGAGCGATCCCCTGTCTGCGCTGACCGATGCTCGCCGATACCTGGGCGCGGTCGTCCGGATGAATCATCTCCAGAATGGTTGGGCCGGACGGTACGAAGGTGTCGCGCGATACCCCGTAAATCCGATAGGTCTCGTCCGACCACTCGACCGCACCGGTGCGCACATCGCTCAAATTGCTGCCCATCTGGCCGAGGCGCTGCGCCCGCTTGAGCCGCTCTTCGCTTTCGCGCAGCCGCCGTTCGGCCTCCTTGCGGTCGGTAATGTCGCGCCCGACGAAGAAATGTTGCTGCGCGGAGGCCGACCACACGCCTTTCCACCACAAGGTCATAAGACGGCCCTGCTTGTGGACATAGCGGCATTCAAAGCTCTGCGCGGTCCCCTGACGGCGCGCGATCCGCATCTCATTGCGGGTGGCGTCGAGATCCTCGGAATATACGAGATCGGCGCCGCTGCGGCCGACCAGCTCGTCGGGATCGTAGCCCAACATGGGCATCGCGCTCGGGCTGATGCGGATCAGGGTGCCCCTGCGATCGGTGACCACGATCAGATCCAGCGAGGTCTCGAAGACGCCCCGCAACAACGCTTCAGCGGCCTCCGCCCGGCGCCGCGCCTCGACAATCGCGGTTTCGTCGGTCGCGGTACCGCGATAGCCAAGGAAATTATTCGCTTCATCGAAGATCGGCTTGCCGCTGACCGCGACATGCATTCGGCGGCCATCCGGCGACTGCGCTTCGTACCGGAAGAAGCGGAACGGCCGATGGGCATTGAGCTCCGCCTTATGCTGCACCCAAAGCTCGTCGGTTGCCGGGTCGACGCCGGCGATCTCCCAGCGCGTTCGGCCGAGCAAGGTCGCACGGTCAAGCGGCGTGGTCTCGGTTCTCTCGCCGAGCAGCAGGGTGAACCGATGCTCGCGGTCGGTCTCCCACATCCAGTCTCCGCTGACCTCGGCGATGTCCTGGAAGCGGCGTTCGCTGTCGCGCAGCGCCGTCTGCGCCGCCTTGAGCGGGCTGATGTCGACGCGCAAACCGGCAATCCATCCGTTGGAGAGCCGTCGTTTGGTGATGAGGACCCAGCGCCCGTCCGCTAGCTGCTGCTCAATCGCGCCATCGGGATCGCGATGTTCGCGGAGGCGATCGGCAATCCATTGTTCCTCATGCCCCTTGGCCTGGGGATAGCGCCCCCGCGCCACGCCGGCGCGCAGAAAATCTTCATAGCGGGTGCCGAGCACGACAGCGTCGGGGTTGGTGGCGGAGAGCTGCCGATAGCTGTCGTTGCACATGACGAGACGGTCGTCGCCGTCATAGATCGAAAAGCCCTCCGGAATCGTCTCGACGCCGTCGCGCAGAATCTCTTCCGCCTGTTGGCTGCGCCTGCGCTGATCCTGCGCCGCGTGCAATGCTTGGGCGACCTCGTCGACTTCGCGCAGCCCGGTCGGAACAGGGTCGAGCAAACTGGCGCGGTCCGCCGCCGATGCGAGACGACGGAGCGATTCGATCGGGCCGGCGATGCGCCGCGCCGCATAGAGCGCCAGCGCAAGGCCGACCGCGAAGAGGCCACCGCCAATCGCCAGGGTGCGTAGCGCCGTCGAGAACGCCGGCCCGGTCAGCTCGGCCCGCGGGACGCCGATCGCGACCGCCCAGCCGAATGGCGCTGTGTGGCTGAACACCGTCAGGAGCGGGATGCCTTCGAGCGAGGTGGTCTCGAGGATGCCCTCGCGCTCCGCCTGCAACGGGCCGAAAAGGCTGGGCGAGGCTTCATGCCCGACAAACCGGTCCGCGTTGGGCACGCGTGCGATATTGACGCCGTGGCGGTCGAACACCGAGACCACCCAGGTCGCCGGCAGGTCCTGGCGGCGAATGGCGTCGGCAAACACCGCGAGCCGGGGGTTCAGCGACAGCACATAGGCGACGCTCCCATCCGGCCCTTTGACCGGCACGTCGATCGCGACCACCGCGCGCGGCCCAACGGCGCCCTGATAGAGGTTGGAGACCGCCGGCCGGCCGGTGGCGAATACCTGTCGCGTCGATTCAAGATTTGGTCGAACCGGCAGCGGCGCCCCGGCCGGCAGGATCGTGTTCATGACCTGCTGGCCGTCTTCTTTCAGCAACAAGATGTTGGCGCCGGGAAACTGTTGTGCCACGACGGTTTCGGCCTGCCTGCGGAACCCGTCGAGATCGCCGGCCTGCAGCCGGCGCGAGACCGTCAGCGTTTGCAGGGCGGCGATGCGGGCCTGCAACTCGTCTTCGATAAGCAGCGATATGCTGCGGGCAAGCGCCAGCGTCTGGTTGCCGGTGTTCGCGACCTCCTCGCGGTATTCCAGATACTGATTGCCGAGGCTGAAAGCCAAGAGCGGGACAACGCTGGCGACAACCAGCAGAACCAGGCGCCAGCGGAGCGACAGGCGGCGCCGCGCGCGTGTTTGCGAGGCGGACAGGCCGGACAGGCGGGCTGACGAGGCTGCCGACATAGACCCTGAGGCGAAGCGGTTTAGACGATACTCTTAAAACGGGTCATGACATAATTTAAATCCTTTAAGATTGTATTTCAGCCGAATTGCGGAGAGTTCCAGTTCGCCCGACGAGGGAGCAAACGCTGCCAGGCTAGCGCCGATGCAGCGATGCTGGTGATCGAAACCTCGGATCGGGTTTGACTGGCCGCAGGCTCGCGTAGGGCGCTATTGTAGGTTGGGTCCGCCGTAGACCGCAGCCGAGGGAGACTCGATCATGCCGGCCGATATTACAAACGAGGCGCTCGACTTCCTTCTGGCCCGCGCCGGGCTCGATCTGACCGCTGCGGAGAAGGTCGAGCTGAAAACCGTCTATGCCGGCATCGCGCAGATGGCCGAGCGGGTGCGCCAGCCGCGCGGCCGGATGGCCGAACTCGCGCATGTCTACAACTTTACCGAGGAAGACTTGGCATGACCGCCGCGATCCCGACCATCGCTGAGGCGGCGAGGCTGATCGCCACCCGACAGCTCTCCCCGGTCGAACTGACCCGCGCCTGTCTCGACCGCGTGCATGCGCTCGACAATCGGCTGCATGTCTTTGTCCACCTGACCGAGGAACGCGCGCTGGCCGAGGCGTGCGCCGCCGAAGCGGCGATCATGGCGGGCGGCCCGAAGGGCGCGCTGCATGGCATCCCGATCGGCCTCAAGGACATCGTCGATACCAAGGGGATCCCGACGACCTGCCAGTCGAAGATCCTGCAGGACAACATTCCCGATGCCGATGCTACCTGCGCCGAACTGCTCGCCGCCGCCGGCACTGTATTGATCGGCAAGACGACGACACATGAATTCGCCGATGGCGGCCCGAGCTTCGATCTGCCCCGGCCACCGGCGCGCAACCCTTGGGACATCGAGCACTTCACCGCCGGCAGCAGCAGCGGCACCGGTGCCGGAATTGCCGCTGGGCTGATCCTCGGCGGCATCGGCACCGACACCGGCGGCTCGATCCGCGGTCCGGCCGCGCTGTGCGGGATCGCCGGCATCAAGCCGACCTACGGTCTGGTCAGTCGCGCGGGGGTCGCCCCGGCGGCTTTCAGCCTCGACCATATCGGCCCGATGGCCTGGACGGCCGAGGATTGCGCCCTGATGCTGCAGGCCCTGGCGGGGCACGACCGGCGCGATCCGGCGAGCGCCGACCGGCCGGTACCCGATTACACCGCGCTTATCGGCAGCGGGATCAAGGGACTGAAGATCGGAGTCATCCATCATTTCCATGAGGTGGATTACAAAGTCAGCGACGGGGTCCGCCGCGGCATCGATGCGGCGATCGCCACGTTCCGCGAGCTTGGCGCCGAGATCCGCGAGGTGCAGGTGTCGCCGTTGCAGGATTGGGGGGCTTGCGGTTCGCTGATTTCGATCACCGAGCGGGCCACGGCCTATGAGGAATGGGCGCGGACGCGGCTGCGCGACTTCGGCGAGCGGGTGCAGCGCCGCTTGATGCTGGGCGCCTTGGTCTCGGGCGTCGACTACGTCCAGGCGGTGCGCCGCCGGCGCGAGTTGCGTGCCGAACTGCAAGCCGCGATGGCCGGGCTCGACATCGTGCTGTGCGCGTCGCAAACGGGTGAAGCACCAAAGATCGACGAAGTGCCCGCATGGGACACGTTCGCCGCGCCGAGCTTTACGATGCCGTTCAACGTCGCCGGCTACCCGGCGATCACGGTATGCGCGGGTTTTGGCGCCGGCGGGCTGCCGGTCGCGATCCAGCTTGTCGGCAAGCCGTTCGCCGAGCCGACCGTGTTTCGCGTCGCCGATGCGTTCGAAAAAGCGACCCCGTTCCGCGACGCGCGGCCCAGCCTGGCCTGAGGCGGGCGCGGCAGCGCCGATCGGCGGGAGGCCGCGCACCAACTGCGTCCTGCGGTGTTGATGTCGCGGAAGCAATGAGCACCACCTCCGACCCGGCGGCGCGCGCCGGCGCCATCCTCGAAATCGACCTCGCCGGCATCGCCGCCAATTGGCGGCTGCTCGCGCGGCAGGCCGCGCCCGCTGAGTGCGCCGCGGTCGTGAAGGCGAACGGCTATGGCCTCGGCGCCGCGCCGGTGGCGCGCGCGCTCGCGGCTTCCGGTTGCCGGACGTTTTTCGTCGCCACACTCGACGAGGGGATCGCGCTGCGCCATGCCCTCGGCGAGGTCCCCGAGATCGCCGTCTTCAACGGCCCGTTGCCCGGGACCGCGGCCGAATTCGCAGCGCACCAGCTGATCCCCGTCTTGAACGAGCCCGGCCAGATCGCGGAGTGGGCGAGTTTACGTGATTCCCTCTCCGCCCTTCAGGGGGGAGAGGGAGGGGACCCATCGCGGAGCGATGGGGAGGGTGAGGTGGGTGCTCGGTCGGACCGCGGGCGTCTCGCCCGCATGCGGCCGGGACGGCCGCGGTCCGCATGGGAGCGCTCTGGAATCCCCCACCTCAACCCAACCCTCTCCGCCCCCAGCCCCCTCCCTAACCCTCCCCCGCTTGCGGGGGAGGGAAGGGTGGGGGCCCTCTCCGCCCCCGGGGGCGGAGAGGGAGCGAGAGACCCGCGCTCCCAGCCACCTCCCGCCATCCTCCATGTCGACACCGGCATGGCGCGGCTCGGCCTCGACGCGGGCGAATTGGCGGCAATCGTCGAAAACCCGCCGCCCTTCGCCTGGCGCGCGGTGATGAGCCACCTGGCCTGCGCCGACCGCCCTGACCATGCGCTCAACGAGCGCCAGCGCGCCCGATTCGCCGCGGCGGCCGCGCAGCTGCCCGGGGTAACGGCCAGCCTTGCCGCGTCCTCGGGGATTTTTCTCGGGCCCTCGTATCATTTCGACCTGGTGCGCCCGGGCGCCGCCCTTTTCGGCGTCAACCCGCAGCCGGGCCGGCCCAACAAGCTGCGCCAGATCGTGCGGCTCTCGGGTAAAATCGTGCAGGTCCGCCAAATTGACAGGGGTGAATCGGTTGGCTACGGTGCCGCGCACATCATGGAGGCGCCCGGTCGCGCGGCGATTGTGGCGGTCGGCTACGCCGACGGCTGGCTGCGCTCGCTGAGCCATCGCGGCTGCGGCTATCTTGCCGGCACACGCGTTCCTCTTCTCGGCCGGGTCTCGATGGATCTTGTCACATTCGATGTCTCGGCGGTTCCCCCGGCGCTGGCCCATCCCGGTGCGATGATCGAGCTTCTCGGCCCCGATTACGGCGTCGACGACGCGGCTTCCGACGCCGGTACGATCGGCTATGAGATCCTTTGCGCGCTCGGCTCGCGCTATCACCGCATCTATAAGGATCCCCCCGCACCGGATCCGAGCGGGATAAATCTGCCGGAATGATCGCCTTTCTCGCGTCGGTCGGCGCGGCCTTCCTCGGCTTTCTCGCCGCGGCCGGACGGCTGGTGATTTTTGCTGGGGAGGCGCTCGGCGCCGGTCTGACCCCGCCCTACTATCCCCGCCTCATCCTGCGCCAGATCGTTTATGTCGGCTATTTCTCCCTGCCGGTCGTGGGGCTGACAGCGCTGTTCACCGGCATGGTGCTGGCGCTGCAATCCTATACCGGGTTCGCCCGGTTCAACGCCGAGGGCGCGATCGCCACGGTGGTCGTGCTGTCGGTGACGCGCGAATTGGGGCCGGTCATCGCCGGGCTGATGGTGGCGGGGCGGGCTGGTGACGCTGCCCGCCCTCGTCCTCGTCGCCGACATCATCGGGGTGTTCGGCGGCTTTCTCGTCGGCACCTACAAGCTGAACTTCAACCCGGTCACCTATCTGACCCAGACCGAGCAGTATCTCGAAACGATGGACGTCGTCTCCGGCCTCGTCAAAGCGGCGGTGTTCGGTTTCCTCGTCGCGCTGATGGGGTGCTATCACGGGTATCATTCGCGCGGCGGCGCCGAGGGGGTGGGGCAGGCGACAACCTATGCGGTGGTTTCGGCCTCGATCCTGATCCTCCTGTTCAACTATTTCCTGACCCAGGCGTTCTTCGCGCAATGAGCACCGCCCCGGCCCCGAAGATCGCCGTCCGCGGGTTGGAAAAATCCTTCGGTAGGAAGCGCGTGCTCGACGGGGTCGAGATCGACGTCGGCGCCGGCGAGAGCCTCGTTATCATCGGCGGCTCGGGCACCGGGAAATCGGTGCTGATCAAGTGCATCCTCGGCCTGATGCGCCCGGAGGCCGGCTCGATTCGCATCGATGGCGAGGAGACCGCCGGCATCGGGCGCGCCGCGCGTGCGGGGCTGATGCGGAAATTCGGCATGCTGTTCCAAGGGAGCGCGCTGTTCGATTCGCTGAGCGTATGGGAGAATGTCGCGTTCGGGTTGATCCAGGGGCGCGGCATGCCGCGGCAACAGGCTCGCGAGATCGCGTTGCAGAAGCTTGCGGCGGTGGGGCTTGGCCCCGAGGTCGGGCTGCTAAGCCCGGCCGAGCTTTCGGGCGGCATGCAGAAGCGGGTGGCGCTGGCCCGCGCGATCGCGGCCGAACCGGAGATTCTGTTTTTCGACGAGCCGACGACCGGGCTCGACCCGATCATGGCCGATGTGATCAACCGGCTGATCGTCGATTTGGTGCGCGGGCTCGGCGCGACGACAATCTCGATCACTCACGACATGGTCAGCGCGCGCAAGATTGCCGATCGCATCGCGATGCTGCACAAGGGGCGGATCGTCTGGCAGGGGCCGACGGCCGAGATCGACCGCACCGACAACCCGTTTGTCGACCAGTTCGTCCACGGCCGCGCCGAAGGTCCGATCGAGATGGAGGTTCGCGCCGCATGAAGACCCAGGCCCGCTACGCCTGCCAGCAATGCGGCGCGCTGGCGCCCAAATGGGCCGGGCGGTGCGAGGCCTGTGGCGCCTGGAACAGCATGGTCGAGGAGTTGCAGCGCGCCACGCCGCCGAAAGGTCTGGGGCCGGGCGGTGGGCGGCGCGGCGGGCGCCTCGACTTTGTCGCGCTGCGCGGCGAGACCGCCGGGCCGCCGCGCCTCTTGACCGGGATCGCCGAGCTCGACCGGGTGTGCGGCGGCGGTCTCGTGGCGGGCTCGACGATCCTCGTTGGCGGCGACCCGGGGATCGGTAAATCGACGCTGCTGTTGCAGGCCGCCGCCGCGCTCGCCGCCGGCGGCAGCGATGCCGCCTACATCACCGGCGAGGAGGCGATCGACCAGGTGCGGCTGCGCGCCGAGCGGCTCGGGGTCGCCGACACCCCGGTACGGCTTGCCTCGGCGGCCAGCGTGCGGGACATCATGGCCGCGCTCGACGACAAGCGGGCACCCGATCTCGTCGTCATCGATTCGATCCAGACAATGTATCTCGACACCCTCGACAGCGCGCCGGGCACCGTCAGCCAGGTGCGCGGCGCGGCGCAGGAGCTGATCGGGCTGGCCAAGCGCCGCGGCCTCATCGTCGTCCTCGTTGGCCATGTCACCAAGGAGGGGCTCATCGCCGGCCCGCGGGTCTTGGAGCACATGGTCGATACGGTGCTCTATTTCGAGGGAGAGCGCGGCCACCAGTTCCGCATCCTGCGCGCGGTCAAGAACCGCTTCGGGGCGACCGACGAGATCGGCGTCTTTGAGATGAGCGACCGCGGCCTCGTCGAGGTGCCGAACCCGTCGGCGCTGTTTCTCGCGGACCGCTCGAATGCCGAAACCGAGCCGGGCGAGGAGGGCGGCAGGACCGCCGGTGCGGCGGTGTTCGCCGGCATCGAGGGAACCCGTCCGGTGCTGGTCGAAATCCAGGCGCTGGTGGCGCCCTCGCTGCTCGGCACGCCGCGGCGGGCGGTCGTCGGCTGGGATTCGACGCGCCTTGCAATGATCACCGCGGTGCTCGATGCGCGCTGCGGGCTCTCGGTCGGCGCCAACGATATTTATCTTAATATCGCCGGCGGCTTGCGGATCGTCGAGCCGGCCGCCGATCTGGCCGTCGCGGCGGCCCTTATTTCGGCGCTGACCGAGACGCCGGTCCCCGCCGATACCGTCGTCTTCGGCGAGATTGGCCTCTCCGGCCGGGTGCGGCCGGTCGCCCATGCCGAGGCGCGCCTCAAGGAGGCGGCAAAGCTCGGTTTCGCCGAGGCCTGGGTCCCCGCGGGGCGCGCCGCCCGGGGCGGCGAGGGCCTGGCGACGGTCGCGATCGGGCATTTGAGCGAGTTGGTGGCACGGCTCCCGGCCGCACCGCGCCGCCGGGTCCAGCCAGCCGGCTCGCACCGATTCGCAGCCGCACCATGAACCCGCTCGACCTCGCGGTCATTGGGATCGTCGCGCTGTCGGCGATCTTCGCCTTTGCCCGCGGCTTTGTCCGCGAGGCGCTGTCGATCGTCGCCTGGGTCGGCGCCGCCGCCATCACGCTCTACGGGTTCAATTGGGTCTATGTACAGATCGAGCCGCGGATCCACGACCGGCTCTTGTCGCAGGTGGCCGCGGGGTTCGGCCTCTTCGTCATCAGCCTGATCCTGCTGACGATCCTGACCGGCCTCGTCTTGCGGACCGTGCGGGCCAGCGGGCTGTCGCCGATCGACCGCACGCTGGGTTTCATCTTCGGCTTGGCACGCGGCGCGTTTCTGGTCTGTCTGGCCTATCTCCTGCTTGTCGTCAGCGTCCAGCCGGGCGACTGGCCGGGATGGATCCGCGAGGCGAAGAGCGAACCCTATCTGCACGAAGGCGCGGATGTGCTGCGCAGCTTCCTGCCCGAATCGCTCAAGATCAAGAGCGCCGAGGCGGCCGACAGCGCGGCGAAGGCGCTGAGCCCGGCGATCGAGGCCGAGCGCGCGATGCGCGCCTTGGCCAACCCGGCCCCGGCCGCCGCTCCCAAGCCCGAATCGGCGCCAGCCCCGAGCTACCGGCCGGGCGACCAGCGAGCACTCGACAGGGTTATCGGCACCCAGAGGTAGAGTAAGGTTCCCTCTCCGCCCTTCAGGGGGGAGAGGGAGGGGCCCGCGCCGGAGGCGTGGGAGGGTGAGGTGGGCGTCGCCGAGCGCTCTGGAATCCCCCACCTCACCCCTCCCTCTCCGCCCCCGGGGGCGGAGAGGGAGTCTTTGATGGCCCTCAGGCAGAGAACACGGCTGGCTCGGCGTCTTAGACGTGACGCAACCGAAGCCGAAACGCGGCTGTGGCGGGGTCTTCGCGAATCCTTTCCGACAGTACGCTTTCGCCGCCAGCATCCAATCGGTCGGTATGTTGCCGATTTCGCCTGCCCGGCGGAGAAGTTGGTAATTGAAGTCGACGGGGGTCAACATGCGACGCAGCAGCAAGCAGATGCTGTGCGAACTTCCGAGATAGCGCTTCGTGGGTATCGCGTAGTCCGCATCTGGGATGGCGACGTGATTCGCAACCTGTCGGGAGTGCTGGAAGCAATAGGCCGAGAAATCTCCCACCCGCAACAGCAGTAAGGCTTACGCCAACGGGCTGCTGCGTTCTCGCGGACGTCGCGCCCTCGCAATAGGCAGTCCAGCGTCATATATTTGTCATGGCGGGAGCGGCCAGATTGAGGGTGGCGGATGGCGACGACTGGCGGCACCGACGACCACTTCCACGATGAATGCGGCGTGTTCGGGGTTTATGGCCATCCCGACGCGGCGGCCCTGACCGCGCTCGGGCTGCACGCCTTGCAGCACCGCGGCCAGGAATCCGCCGGCATTGTCGCCTATGACGGCGAGCAGTTCAGCGCGCATCGCGGTCCGGGCCTCGTCAGCGACAATTTCAGCTCGAAGGAGGTCATCGCACGGCTCCCCGGAGCGATGGCGATCGGCCATGTGCGCTATGCGACGACCGGCGAGGTGGCAACGCGCAACATCCAGCCGCTATTCGCCGATTTCGAGTTCGGCGGTCTCGCGATCTGCCACAACGGCAATCTGACGAATTCCTACCAGCTGCGGCGCCAGCTGGTGCGGCGCGGCAGCCTGTTCCAGTCGACCAGCGACACCGAGGTCATCGTTCACCTGATCGCAACGAGCCTCAAAGAGACCGTCGTCGAGCGGCTGACCGACGGCTTGAAGCAGGTCGAGGGCGCCTATTCGCTGGTCGCGCTGTCGCAGGATGCGGTGATCGGGCTGCGCGACCCGTTGGGTGTGCGGCCGCTTGTCCTCGGCAAGCTCGGCGATTCGTGGATCCTCGCCTCGGAGACCTGCGCCCTCGATATCATCGGGGCAGATTTCGTGCGCGATGTCGAACCCGGCGAGATCGTCATCATCGGCGCCGGCGGGGTGCGCAGCGTCAAGCCGTTCGACTATGTGCCGAAGCGGCTCTGCGTCTTCGAGTACATCTATTTCGCGCGGCCCGACAGCGTGCTCGAAGGCAACAGCGTCTACGAGGCGAGAAAGCGCATCGGCCGCGAGCTGGCGCGCGAAGCGCCGGTCGATGCCGATATCGTCGTCCCGGTGCCCGATTCGGGCGTCCCGGCGGCGCTCGGCTATGCCGCCGAATCGGGGCTGCCGTTCGAGCTCGGCATCATCCGCAACCATTATGTCGGGCGCACCTTCATCGAGCCGACCGACCAGATCCGCCATTTGGGCGTCCGGCTCAAGCACAACGCCAACCGCGCCGACCTCATAGGAAAACGGGTGATCCTGGTTGACGATTCGATCGTGCGCGGCACGACCTCGACCAAGATCGTCGAGATGATCCGCCATGCCGGTGCGCGCGAGGTGCATATGCGGGTGTCCAGCCCGCCGACCCGCTATTCGTGCTTTTACGGGATCGCGACGCCATCGCGCGACCAGCTGCTCGCGGCCCGCTTCGAGGTCGATAAGATGGCCGAATTCATCGGCGTCGACAGCCTCGCCTTTCTCTCGATCGACGGCCTCTACCGAGCGATGGGCGAAGCTGCACGTGACCCGCTCGCCCCGCGCTTCTGCGATGCCTGCTTCACCGGAGACTATCCGATCCGGCCGGCCGACGCCGACGCCGGCAAGGTCTCGGTGCAGCTCTCGTTGCTGACCGGAAACGCTTGAAAATCATGCCGCCATTCGATCTGTGAGTGGCCGGCTCGCCGGCAGGATTGCCTTGATCACCGGAGCCTCGCGCGGCATCGGCGCCGCCGTGGCCGGGCGTCTGGCCGCCGAGGGCGCGCATCTCGTGCTGGCGGCGCGCACCGTCGGCGGGCTCGAGGAGGTCGACGACAAGATCCGGGCGGCGGGCGGCAGCGCCACCCTGGTGCCGTTCGACCTGCGCGAGTTCGGCAAGATCGACGAGCTGGCGGCGGCGCTCTATGAGCGCTACGGCCGGCTCGACATCCTGATCGGCAATGCCGCCGAATTCGGGGTCTTTTCGCCGGCTGGCCATATCGATCCCAAGCTGTGGGGCGAGATCATCGACCTCAACCTGACCGCCAACTGGCGGCTCATTCGGGCGATGGATCCGCTGCTGCGCGCCGCCCCGGCCGGGCGGGCGGTCTTCGTCACCAGCCGCCTCGCGCGCGACGCGCTCCCGTATTACGGCCCTTACGCAGTCGCCAAGGCCGGGCTCGAAACCCTGGTGCGGATCTATGCCGGCGAGATCGCGCGCACCACGGTGCGCGCCAATCTGATCGATCCCGGCATCGTGCGCACCCGGCTGCGCGCCCAGATTTTCCCGGGCGAGGACCCGACGACGTTGCCGCCTGCGGAAGGCATCACCGACGCATTTCTCGAACTGGCCGTACCGGAATGCGCGAGGAACGGTGAAATCGTCGAGATTCCAGCCATCGAGATTGCTTCGTCGCTGCGCTCCTCGCAATGACAACCGGTTGCTGTCATTGCGAGCGAAGCGAAGCAATCTCGTAGTGCAGATTATCGCCCTTCGCGCGCATAAGGGTTGTCGCCCTTGCGCAGCATCAGGCGGATGGGCGTGCCGGGCAGCGCGAGATCCTCGCGCAGCGCATTGACCAGATAGCGCCGGTAGGATTCGGGCAGCTCACCGGGCTGCGAGGCGAACAGCGCGAAGCTTGGCGGCCGGGTATTGACCTGGGTGATGTAGCGCAGGCGCAACCGCCGCCCGGCGGCGAGCGGCGGCGGGTGACGCTCCTGGATCGCGCCGAGCCAGCGGTTCAGCGCGGCAGTCGGCACCCGCCGGTTCCATACGGTATCGGCCGCGAAGACCGCCTTCATCAGCGCATTGAGCCCATAACCGGTGAGGCCCGAAACCGGGACGAGCGCGACGCCGCGCAGCTGCGGCAGCGATTCCTCCAGCCGCTCGCGCAACCGCACCAGCGTCGCCTTCTGGTCGCTCACCAAATCCCATTTGTTGGCGGCCAGCACGATCGCCCGGCCTTCTTCGGCGACCAGATTGGCGATCGTCAGATCCTGGCGCTCGAAGGGCTGCAGCGCATCGCTGACGAGGATGACCGTTTCGGCAAACCGCACGGCGCGCCGCGCATCGGCGACCGACAGCCGCTCGAGCTGGGCGTCGACCCGGGCCCGGCGGCGCATCCCGGCAGTGTCGAAGAGCCGGATCGGCCGCCCGGCCCAGGCCCAATCGACGGCAATCGCGTCGCGGGTGATGCCGGGCTCGGGGCCGGTCAACACCCGATCCTCGCCGATGAAGCGGTTGACCAATGTCGACTTCCCGACATTGGGCCGACCGACGATCGCCAGCTGCAGCGGCTTTTCCGATTGCTCCGCGGGCGGGTCGGCCGTTTCCTCCGCAGCGAACGGCAGGAGCCGGTCATAGAGCTCGCCGAGCCCCTCGCCATGCCGAGCCGAGAGCGCCACCGGGTCGCCGAGCCCGAGGCCATGGGCGTCGCCCAGCTCGCCCTGCGCGGTGCGGCTTTCGGCCTTGTTGGCGACGAGGATGACCGGCCTGCCGGTGCGCCGCAGCCAGCGGGCAAAATGCCGGTCTTCCGGGGTTACCCCCTCGCGCGCGTCGATGACCAGGAGGGCGACGTCGGCCCGGTCGAGCGAGCGATCGGTCTGTGCCCGGATGCGGCCGGCGAGGGTCTCCGGCGGCGCCTCTTCGAGCCCGGCGGTATCGATCAGCCGAAAGGCGAGATCGGCGATATGCCCGGCACCCTCGCGGCGGTCGCGGGTCACCCCGGGCAGATCATCGACGAGCGCCATCTGGCGGCCGACGAGTCGATTGAACAGCGTCGACTTGCCGACATTCGGACGCCCGAGAATCGCGACGGTAAAAGTCATCCCGGTCTGCCGGTCAACGATAGGCCGAGAGATTTGCGTCGTCGCCCAGCAAGTAAAGGGCATTGTCGGCAATAACCGGTCCGAGATAGCCGACCGCCATCGTCTGCTGTTCGACCAGCTCGCCAGTATGGGGCGATACCGACACCGCCTCGCCGAGCGAGGAGAGCACGATCAGGCGATTGCCGCCAAGCACCGGGCCGGCCCACAGGATCGGGTCGGATTTCGCCTTCTCGTTCTCGAACCGGCGCAGCTGCGACGCCCACCGGACCTTGCCCTCGTTGCGTGTCAGACAGACCAGCTGGTTGTCGTTTGCCAGCACGAAAACATAATCGCCGACGACCCACGGGCTGTGGCTACTGGCGACCTGCTGTTCCCAGACCCGCTCGCCGCTGCGCAGATCGATCGCCGCCATGCGCCCGCTGTGGCTGACGGCAAACACTTTTGCGCGATCGATCACCGGACGGCCGCGAATGTCGGCGAGCCCTGACACCGCATTAGCGCGGCGGCTGGCGGCCAGACTGTCCGACCACACCGCGCGGCCGTTCTCGACGCGCAGCGCGAACAACTCGCCCGAACTGTAGGGAGCGATTACCACTTCGCCCTCGACCGCGGGGCTGGCGCCGCCCAACAGACCGGCGCTCTCGGGAATACCGTTGTGCGACCACAGGCGGTGGCCGTCCTCGGTCGACAGAGCGTTCAGCTCGTTGTCGACCGTGACGGCAAAGATGCGGCCGTCCGCCACAGTCGGAGAGCTATGTACCGGGGCGGCGACAGTCTTTCGCCAGATCACCTTGCCGTCCGCGGGATCGAGCGCCAGCACCTCGGCGTAGCCGGTCGCCACGTAAAGGCGGTCGTTCCACAGCGCTGGTCCGCCGCCGAAGGCATTGCCGCGCGCATTCTCGGGTTTGAGGTCGACCTGCCAGAGGCGCTTGCCGCTCGCCGCATCGAGAGCGCTGACCTGGACGCCGCCATCCATCGCGAAGACCCGGCCGCCGGCGATGACCGGCTGCGACATCACCTTGGTATAGCGCGACGAGCCGTCGCCGATGCTGGTGTCCCAGGCGCGCGTCAGTTTTTCCGGCAGCGCCGGGTGGTTCATCGCATGGGCGGGGTTGCCGCCCGGCTCCGGCCAATCGCGGTTGACCGCCGGCGGCGGCAGGGTGACCGGGGCGGCGGCGAGATTCGCGTCCGGTTCGACGCCGCCGCCGATGCCGAGCACCGAAATCCGCTCGCCGGGCAGCGGCTGTTTCTTGTCCCTGAACCAGTCGCACGCACCCGGACCCAGCGCGAGCAGCAGCGCGGCAAAGTCGCGTCGGTTCATGGCCAAACGCGGGCCGGCTAGGATTTGAGAGCCGCGGCCATCTCGGCGGCGCGGGCGCGCAGGCCCTGCGGCGCCGACAGGTCGTCGGCAAGTTCTTTGTAAATCGCGAGTGCACCGCTGCGATCGCCCGCTTTGAGCTTTGCCGCGGCGGTCAGGTCGAGGGCGCTGGCGCGCCACGGATTGCCGCTCACGGTCAGCTTCTGGAGACGCTCGGTCGCCCCGGCCGCATCGCCATCCGCCAGCTGCTGCGCGGCCGCCAACAACATCGCCAGATCGCCGAATTCGGGTTCGATGCCGGACGAGCCGGCGAGACGGTCATAGCCCGCAATCGCAGCCTTCCTGTCGCCGCTCTTGGCCAACAGCTCGGCTTCCTCGAACGCGGCAAGCAAGCTGTAGCCGCCGCCTTCCCGAGCCAGTAGGCCAAACACCTTGGCCGCATCGCCATCCTTGCCATCGCGGACGAGCGCCAGCGCGTTCGAATAGCGCTGGCCCTGGGCACGGCGTTCGGAGGCCTGGTGTTCGCGCCACGCGACGATTCCCCCGGCAATGACGAGCACCAGCACCGCAACCGCGATGACGTGCCGGCCGTAACGCGACCAGAGCTTGAGGAGGTTGTCGCGACGCAGCTCCTCGTCGATTTCGCGGAAAATATCGCTCACACAAGCCCCAAATGGCCTTGGTCACCGGGACGGCACCATATCCGCTCGGCCGCACCGAGGCAAACTGCGCCGCCGGGGACTGGCCGCCAACAAGGTGGGGCAACCGGTCGCACCGTCTCGACGCCCCCGCCGGAGCGGCTGGGCGCGAGATGGCTGGACGCTCGGGCCGAAATGGTCAAAATTATGACAGGCAACAGAAGACGGTCGGCAATGATCGGCAACAATGCGACGGTGCTACCTCTGCGCAATCATCGCAGCGCACGCCGTACGCTGTATTTCACGCGCTTCGAGCTGAACCAGCTGCTGGGGCTCTACAGCCGCAACGTCGCCCGCGGGATATGGCGCGATTACGCGATTGACCATCGCGACGGGCAGGCGCTGTTTTCGATGTTTCGGCACACCCATGAATGCGCCGTCTACACGATCGTCAAATCGGTCGCCGGTGGTGCGGTCCACGGTGCCGGCCAGGCCGAGTTCGCCGTGCTGAGCGGCCGCCAGCGCCTGCGCGCGGCGGGCAGCCTCGAGGACGCTCTCGAATACTTCCGCTCGAAGCTGGCGGCGGTCCCGAGCGGCCCACGGTAAGCTGCCCCCGGTAAGCCGATTGGCCGCTAGCCCGGGCGGCGCAGCGGGAGCATGCGCTCGAGGATGGCGTTGCGCCGCACGAGCCGGTGCGTCAGCGCCGCGGCGACATGGATCGCAACGAGCCCATAGACCAGGAACTGCCCGGCGAGATGCACCGCGATCGCAGCTTGCGACAAGCGGTCATTCTCGGGCACCAGCGGCGCGATCGCGACGACCCCGAATAGGCTGACCGAGTGGCCGGCCGCCGCCGCGTTAAGATAGCCGCTCAGTGGCATGACGAGGAACAGCACATATAAGAGAGCGTGGTCGGCATGCGCCGCCAGCGCCTCGATCCGCGGCAAGCCCGCCGGCAGCGGCGGCGGCGGATGGCCGAGCCGCCATAACACACGACAAACCATCAGCGCCAGGATAGAGAGCCCGACCGAGCGATGGAGCAGCAGCAGCAAATCGCGCGACTCGGTTTCACGCGGCGCTCCGGGGATCGCCCAGGCGAGCGAGACGACGACCACCGCGAGCCCCGCGACAAGCCAATGCAGCGCCCGCGCGACCGGGTCGTAACACGCTGGTGGAGCCTCACCTTTCCCCTCTCCGCCCTTCAGGGGGGAGAGGGACGGGCCCGCGCCGGAGGCGTGGGAGGGTGAGGTGGGCATATCCGCAACCGCTCTGGAATCCCCCACCTCACCCCAGCCCTCTCCGCCCCCGGGGGCGGAGAGGGAGCGGATGGCGGGCAACGAGCATTTATTGGAGTTCCTGGGTTTTCGCTACCGCGGAAACGACACCTCGACGCGGCCGAGCGGGCCGTAATCGGCGCGGATCTGCGCGCCGGGGTCGGTGAACACCATGCCGGTGTGCGTGCCGGTGGTGACGAAGGTGCCTACCGGAACCGCGCCGCGTTCCCTCACGATGTGGTTGATCAACTCGACGAACAGCCCGATCGGGTCGCCGGCGCGCAAGCCGGTGCATTCGGCGAAATCCTTGCCGCCGTTGGTCACCGCAATCGGTGGATGAACGAGGTCCATCCCCTGCCAGCCCGATGCCGCCGCGCCGTAGACGAGCGCCCCATTCGAGAAATTGTCGGCAAGCACCTGCAACCGGTCGAGCGAGCGGAAATCGGCGTAGCGCGAATCGACGATCTCGATCGTCGGGTGCAGCGAGGCGACGGCGAGCACCTCCTCGCGGCTATAAGGCTGGGTGCGCTGTGCCAGGGCCTGGTTGACGCGAAATCCGATCTCGCACTCGATACCGATCACATGAAACCCGCTTGCCGGGAGGCTGGCCGGGCTGGGATGCACTTTGGAGGCATAGATCGGCGCGCAGAAGATCCCGCCCTGCGGCGAGAAGCCGACCTTATAGCCGCCGGCCCGCTCGCCAAGCCGGCGCAGCACCGCCTCCTGGATCGCGTAAGAATCCGCCTCTGATTGCGGGCGCATCCCCTCGGGCAGCGCGGCAATGGGCTTTCCGTTTCGTGCCGTGGCAAGCGCGCCCGCCGCTTCGTCGATCTGCTCTGGGGTCATCTCGCCTCCTCCTAATCGGCGGCGTCGAGCGCGCCGAGAAATTCGAGCGCCGCGGCGACGCCGCCCGCACGGTGCGGAATGCCGGCGCGGTGCAGGCCCATCTCGACCCCGCACAGCGTGCCGCACAGCATCAAATCGTTGAAATGGCCGAGATGGCCGATGCGAAAGATCTTGCCCTTCATCCGGCCGAGACCGGTGCCGAGCGACATGTCGAAACTGTCGAGGATGATCTCGCGCAGCCGGTCGGCATCATAGCCCTCGGGCACCAGGACCGCGGTCAGCGAGTTCGAATATTCGCGCGGATCCGCGCACAGCAATTCGAGCCCCCAGCCGATGACGGCGCGTCGCGTCGCCTCGGCATGCCGCGCATGGCGGCGGAACACCGCCGGCAGCCCCTCCTCGTCGAGCAGCATGGTGAGCGCCTCGCGCAGCCCGTAGAGCAGGTTAGTCGCCGGCGTATAGGGAAAGAAACCGGTATGCCCGGTCTCGCTCATCGCCTCCCAATCCCAGTAGGAGCGAGTGAGCTTGGCGGTTTTCGCCGCTTCCATAGCCTTGTCCGATATGGCGTTGAAGCCGAGACCGGGCGGCAGCATCAGCCCTTTCTGGGAGCCCGCGACCGTGACATCGACCTTCCATTCGTCATGCCGGTAGTCGATCGAGGCGAGCGAGGAGATCGTATCGACCATGAAGAGGGCCGGATGATGCGCCGCGTCGATCGCGGCGCGGATCTCGGGGATACGGCTGGCGACGCCGGTCGAGGTCTCGTTGTGGACGACGCACACCGCCTTCACCCGATGCTCGGGGTCGGCGGCGAGCTTTTCGGCGAGCTGGGCGGGATCGACGCCATGCCTCCAGTCGCCCGGCATGAAGTCGATGTCGAGCCCGAGCCGGCTCGCCATCTGCCGCCACAGCGTGGCGAAATGACCGGTTTCGACCATCAGCACCCGATCGCCCGGCGACAGCGTATTGACGAGCGCCGCCTCCCACGCCCCCGTGCCGGACGACGGATAGACCACCACCGTGCCCGCGGTCTGGAATACCCGCTTCATGCCGCCGACGATCTCTTTGCCGAGCTCGGCGAATTCCGGGCCGCGGTGATCGATCGTCGGCGCGGCGATCGCCTGCAGCACCCGATCGGGCACGTTGGTCGGACCCGGGATCTGCAGGAAATGGCGGCCGGTATGGCCGGGCATCGTGTTTTTCATCGCATTGGCTGCCAGCGGAGGATGGGGCGGATCGGCACAGTGTGGCGGGGAAACGCCGACGCGACAAGCAGCCTCAGACCAGCTGCCGCTCTAAGTTTGGCCGACTGATCGTTATTGTTGCCTCCTGAAGAAAGCAACTCATCGAAGTAAAGCGATGTCGATACTGCCGAATTCGGTCCGTAATTCTGTGAGATCAACCGCAAGATGACCAATGATACTCAAAATATCAGAAACCGAAATCGGGGGATACGATTATCGGGCTGCGTGTTTCCCCGATAACTGCGCGATCTGCTCGGTCAGCGGCTTGGCTTGTGTCGCGCAGCGTGTCCGGTGGCAATGCCCAAAGCGAGGGGCAGCTGTCGGCGACAAAAGCAGCCAACAATCGCAGGAGTAACGCTATGTGGGATAAATTGAGAGCAACCGCCTTGGTGACGGCGCTCCTCGCCGGCACGGCCGCGATGGCCTACGCCCAATCGAGTTCGACCCTGGGCACGAGCGGCGGCAAGGCCGGCGGCGACTCGAGCAGCACCACGCTCGGCACCGGCGGCAGTTCGACCGGCGGCAGCATGGGCAGCAGCTCTGACAGTACGCTCGGCACGGGCGGCAATGCGGCCGGCGGCACCGGCACCGGAACATCGAATACGCTGGGTACTGGCGGCGGCAGCGCCGGCAACGACTCGACCAAGACGCCGGGTACCGGCGGCAGCGCGGCCGGCAGTGGCAAGGGCACCGGAACCTCGAGCACGCTGGGCACCGGCGGCAGCAGCGCCGGCAGCGGCTCGACCAGCACGACGCCGGGTACGAGCAGCAGCGGCAAGTCAAGCACGTTAGGCACCGGCGGCTCGACGGCGGGCAAAGGCTCGACCGGCAGCACGCTCGGCACCAGCGGCAGTTCGGCCCAGACCCCGGGGATGGAGGAGCGCGCCGAGAAAGGCATGAACGGCCCGGAAAACCGGGCAAAAGTGCATCATCGCCGTCATCATCAGTCCAGCGAACGCATGGAACGCTGACTCTAGGTTGAATGCGGTAGCGAAGCCGGGCGCCAGATCGGCGCCCGGTTTCCGGCTCACGGATGGCGCAAGGGCACCTCAATCGGGGCGCAATTGCGCCGGCCCGCCATCAGGCAGTCTTCGAGGCTGGACTTCTTGGCGAGCTCGCGCACCAGGACGACGCCGGCAATCGCCAGAACCAGGATCACGATAAAGCCCATCAGCGCCGCCGTCCGGCGCTCCGCATCGTCTTCATCCCGTGCGCGATGCTGCCTCATAGCCTTTCATACGCCGATACGGGCGCCTGATAAGGCGCTCGACGCAGTTGCATCATACGCCCTCTTCGGGATCGATGTCCCGGTAAGCGAGAAGCGTCGCGCTTTCGCTTAGGGTGGGTCGGCGCTAGGTTCGGAGACCCGATCCAGCGCGGAAGCCGCCATGCCCGATCCTCTTGCCCTCTCCGCCCGCGATGCCGCGCGCGAGATCGCCGCCGGCCGGCTGAGCGCCGTGGCGCTGGTCGAAGCCTGCTTCGAGCGGATCGCGGCGCGCGAGCCGGTGGTCGGCGCCTGGCATCATCTCGACCGCGAGGCGGCCCTCGCCGCCGCCCGGCGCTGCGACGCGTCGGCGCCCAGCGGGCCGCTGCACGGCATCCCCATCGCCGTCAAGGATCTGATCGATACCGTCGACATGCCGACCGGCTACGGCTCGGCGATCTACCAGGGTCACCAGCCCGCTGCCGACGCGGCCTGCGTCGCATTGGCGCGGGCAGCCGGCGCGATCGTCCTGGGCAAGACGGTGACCACCGAATTCGCCTGCTTCACGGCCGGGAAGACCGCCAATCCGCATAGCCCGGCGCACACCCCGGGCGGGTCGTCGAGCGGCTCGGCCGCTGCGGTCGCGGCCGGCATGGTGCCGCTCGCCTTGGGCACGCAGACTGCCGGATCGGTGATCCGTCCGGCCTCGTACTGCGGCGTGGTCGGCTTCAAGCCGAGCTTCGGGGTGATCCCGCGCGCCGGGGTGAAACCGCTCGCCGACAGCCTCGACACGATCGGGACGATGGCACGCAACGTCGCCGATGCCGCCTTCTTTGCCGGGATCCTCGGCGGCCGGCCAGGATTGCGCGAGGTGGCGATGCCGGCCGCCCCGCCGCGCTTTGGCCTTTATCGAACGCCGATGTGGGAGGAACGAGAGCCGAGCACCGCGGCGGCGCTCGACCATGCCCGCGCCGCCCTCGAGCGCGCCGGTGCCCGGATCGCCGAGATCGCAATCCCGCCGGAGCATCGCGGGCTGACCGCGGCGCAGGAGACGGTCATGGGCTTCGAGCTGGTGCGCGGGCTCGCCCATGAGCGTCTCCAGCATAGCGGCGAGCTGTCGCCGCGGCTGGGGCAGCTGCTCGATGCCGGAATGAAGGTTGGCGCAGATGCCTATGACGCGGCGTGCACCGAGACGGCGGCGGCGCGGGCGCACCTCGACAGGTTTTTCGGGCCGTGCGCGGCGGTGCTGGCCCCGGCCGCGCCGGGCGAAGCGCCGGCCGGCCTCTCGTATACCGGCAACCCGGTGTTCAACCGGATGTGGACGCTGCTCGGGGTGCCCTGCGTGACATTGCCGGCGATCTGGGGCGACAGCGGGTTGCCGACCGGGATCCAGCTGATCGGCCGGCCCGGTCGCGACGCGCAGCTGATGGCGGCCGCGCTGTTTGCCGAGCGCGCGCTGGCCGAGACCCGATGAGCCGCGGCGCCGTAGCGCTGGTGGTGAACCTCGCCGCAGTGCTCGCCGCCTGCGGCGTGCTCGATCCCTACCCGGCGCCGCCGCGAGCGGCGCAGCCCGGGGCGCCGGCGGGTCCGCGAGTCGCGATCTGCTACAACACGCTCACCACTCCGCTCGCCCAGGTAGAGGCCGAGGCGCAACAGGAATGCAGCGGCAATACGCTCGCCGAGCCGGTCGACACCGATTGGTATCTGCAGGCCTGCCCGCTCCTGTTGCCGGCCCGCGCCACCTTCGTGTGCCGGGCGAAGAAATAGCCCCGCCGGCAACTGCGCCGATCGGTCGCACGGCATCGGCTTGGGTCAGAGCTCACTTAAGGCGCCATGCCAGACACCGCTACGGGATGTCGTCCGGATTGATTGCTGTTGCCGCCCCCTCTTGACGTCGGTCAAACCCGATCTAGATTAGATTAATTCTAGTTCACGAGACCGAGTGTTGGAGGCGGCATGACGAGCGACAGCAAGTGCCCGTTCACGGGCGGAAGCGGCGCACGCACGAACCGTGACTGGTGGCCGAACCAGCTGAACCTTCAGGTTCTCCACCAGCATTCCAGCCTGTCCAATCCGATGGGCGAGGCGTTCGACTACCCCCGGGAATTCAGAAGCCTCAACCTCAATGCCGTGATCAAGGACCTCCATGCCTTGATGACGGACTCGCAGGATTGGTGGCCGGCCGACTTTGGCCACTACGGGGGGCTGTTCATTCGGATGGCGTGGCACCTCGCCGGCACGTACCGCATCGGCGATGGCCGCGGCGGCGCCGGCGCCGGCCAGCAGCGCTTTGCGCCGGTCAACAGCTGGCCGGACAACGCGAGCCTCGACAAGGCGCGCCGGCTGCTATGGCCGATCAAGCAGAAATACGGCCGGAAACTCTCCTGGGCCGACCTTATGATCCTCGCCGGCAACGTCGCCTTCGAGTCGATGGGCTTCAAGACGTTCGGTTTCGGCGGCGGGCGCGAGGATGTCTGGGAGCCCGACGAGTCGATCTACTGGGGCCCCGAAGGCAAGTGGCTGGCGGACGAGCGCTACAGCGGCGACCGCGATCTTCAGGGCCCTCTCGCCGCCGTGCAAATGGGGCTCATCTACGTGAACCCGGAAGGCCCGAACGGCAACCCGGATCCGCTCGCGGCGGCCAGGGACATCCGCGAAACCTTCCGCCGCATGGCGATGAACGACGAAGAGACTGTCGCGCTGATCGCCGGCGGTCACACCTTCGGCAAGACCCATGGCGCCGGCGATACGTCACTGGTGGGCCCGGAACCGGAAGGCGCCCCGATCGAGGAGCAGGGCCTCGGCTGGAAGAGCCGATATGGCACGGGCAAAGGGGCCGACGCGATTACCGGCGGCCCGGAAGTCATCTGGTCGCAGACGCCTACACAGTGGAGCAACCACTTCTTTGAGAACCTGTTCAACAACGAATGGGAGCTGACCAAGAGCCCGGCCGGCGCCTATCAGTTTAAGGCGAAAGGCGCCGCCGCAACCATTCCGGATGCCTACGACCCGTCGAAGCGGCACGTGCCGACCATGCTGGTCACGGACCTCTCGCTGCGGGCCGATCCGATTTACGAAAAGATTTCGAGGCGCTTTTACGAGCATCCGGATCAGTTCGCCGACGCGTTTGCGCGGGCATGGTTCAAGCTGACGCACCGCGACATGGGCCCGATCGTGCGCTATCTCGGCCCGCTCGTTCCGAAGGAGCCCCTGCCTTGGCAAGACCCGATCCCCTCCGTTGATCATCCGCTGATCGGGAAGCACGAAATTTCCGCTCTGAAGGGGAAAATCCTCGCGTCCGGCCTGACCGTTTCCCAGCTGGTGTCGACGGCTTGGGCGTCGGCGTCGACCTTCCGCGGCTCCGACAAGCGCGGTGGAGCGAACGGCGCGCGTATTCGCCTCGCGCCGCAAAAGGATTGGGACGTCAACCAGCCGGCTCAGTTGGCAAAGGCGCTGCAGGCGCTCGAAGCGATTCAAAGGGAGTTGAATGCGTCACAGTCCGGCGGGAAAAAGGTCTCGCTTGCCGACCTGATTGTTCTTGGCGGCGGCGCGGCTATCGAGAAAGCCGCCAAGGGCGCCGGGCACGAGGTGAAAGTCCCCTTCACGCCGGGGCGCATGGACGCGTCGCAGGAGCAAACCGATGTCGACTCCTTCGCGCCGCTCGAACCGACGGCTGACGGGTTCCGCAACTATCTCCGCGGCACGCAGCGCCTATCGGCTGAGGAGCTGTTGGTGGACCGGGCGCAATTGCTGAATTTGACGGCGCCCGAGATGATGGTTCTCCTCGGCGGCCTGCGCGTCCTGGGAGCAAATACCGGGCAGTCCTCGCACGGCGTCTTCACCAAGCGGCCGGAGACGCTGACGAACGACTTCTTCGTCAACCTACTCGACATGAACACACAATGGCAGCAATCCGCCGGCTCCGAAGGCGTGTACGAGGGGTGCGACCGGAAGACGAACGAGGTCAGGTGGACTGGCACCCGTGTCGACCTGATCTTCGGTTCGCACTCGCAGCTGCGTGCCCTCGCGGAAGTCTATGCGTGCGCGGACTCGAAGGAGAAGTTTGTGGCAGACTTCGTGGCCGCGTGGACCAAGGTGATGGATCTCGATCGCTTCGACATCGGCGAGCGCACCGCGCTCGCTCGGCCGGTTGCACAGGCGGCCGAATAGCGTAAAACGGGCCGCGACCGAGCGCGCGATGGCACGGCCCCGCGGTCGTGCTATCGTTGCGCGATCCGAGCAGGCGTAGGCAGATGGACTTCGACGATTTCTTCAAGGCGCGCGTGGATGCGCTCCATGCCGAGGGCCGCTACCGCGTCTTCGCCGATTTGGAGCGTCGTTGCGGCGATTTCCCGCGCGCTTTCGATCATCGCATCGGCGCCGAGGTCACGGTGTGGTGCTCGAACGATTACCTCGGCATGGGCCAACACCCCGCGGTGCTGGCTGCGATGGCGGCGGAATTGCGCGGCTCCGGGGCCGGGGCGGGTGGCACCCGCAACATCTCGGGCACCAGCCACGCCCATGTTCTGCTAGAGCGCGAGCTGGCCGAATTGCACGGCCGCGAGGCTGCGCTCGTCTTCACCTCGGGTTACGTCGCCAACGATGCGGCGCTTTCGACGCTGGCCGGCAGCATGCCCGGCATGGTCGTGTTGTCCGATGCGATGAACCATGCCTCGATGATCGCCGGCATTCGCAACAGCCGCGCCGAGCGGCTGATCTTCCGCCACAACGACACCGCGCACCTGGCCGAATTGCTCGCCGGTTTGCCGGCGGAGCGGCCGAAACTGGTCTGTTTCGAGTCGGTCTATTCGATGGATGGCGACATCGCGCCGATCGGAGCGTTGTGCGATATCGCCGAGCGCTATGGCGCGATGACCTATCTCGACGAAGTCCATGCGGTCGGGCTCTACGGCGCGCACGGTGGCGGCATCGCCGAGCGCGACGGCGTCGCGCAGCAGCTGACCATCATCCAGGGGACGCTCGCCAAGGCCTTCGGGGTTATGGGCGGCTATATCGCCGGCTCGGCCCTCATGGTCGATTTCCTGCGCGGCCATGCTCCGGGGTTCATCTTCACCAGTGCGATGCCGCCGTTGTTGGCGGCCGGGGCGCGTGCCGCAGTGCGCCATCTGAAGGAAAGCCAAACGGAGCGCCGTGCGCATCAGGAGCGGGTCGCTACGGTGAAACGCCGGCTCACCGCGGCCGGGCTGCCGATCATGGCGAACGAAAGCCATATCGTGCCGGTCATGGTCGGCGATGCCGCGTTGTGCCGGACGGCTTCGGATCTCCTGCTGCGCCAGCATCACATCTACGTGCAGCCGATCAACTACCCGACCGTGCCGCGCGGCACCGAGCGGCTGCGCCTGACGCCGACACCGCTGCACAGCGACGCCGATATCGATGCGCTCGTCGCCGCGCTCTGCGAGGTCTGGCAGAGCCTCACCCTGCGCAAGGTCGCCTGACCCGCGCCTGACTGTCATTGCGAGCGGAGCGAAGCAATCTCGGGCCGCGTGTGCTCAACGAGATTGCTTCGTCGCCTACGGCTCCTCGCAATGACGGAAAGATTACGGCGTGACCCGCTCCAGCATCGCCAGATGGTGGTCGAGGCTTGCCCCCAGGCGCTCGGTCATGAAACGCCGATAGGGCTCGGGGTCGCTGCGCAGCTGCAAGGCTTGCAACGCGTCGATGTAGGCCGCGCGATGCTCCGGACCGATGACGACCGGCGGATAGCCGGCCCGTATCAGCACCAAATTCATCAAGAGCCGTGCAGTACGGCCATTGCCGTCGCTGAATGGATGGATCGCGACAAGCCGCGCGTGCGCCTCAAAGGCGGTCTCGGTCCCGGCCGGCGCGGCGGCGAGCCAGGCCACGAAATCGCCCATCAGGGCCGGAATCTCCACCGGCGTGGGCAGCACCAAGGGTGACCCGGCTATCGCCCGCTGGCGCCGGCGATAGCGCCCGGCCTCCTCGGAATCGACACGCGTTTGGATCAGCCGATGGATCTCGCGGATGTCGATTTCGCGCACTCTCTCGCCAGCAGAAGCGAGCGTGCGCACAAGGTGCAGCGCATCGCGATGGCCGAGCGCTTCGAGGTGATCCTTGAGCGGCTTGCCGCCGATCGTGATGCCTTTTTCGAGGACGATTGCGGTCTCGCTGCGGGTCAGCGTGTTGCCTTCGATGGCGTTCGAGCTGTAGGTCAGCTCGACATCGTACCAGGCCGCCAGCGAGTCGACGGTCATACCGCGCGGCTGCGGGCCGGGAACGTCACCCGCTCCTCGATCCCCGCCGGGTCCTCGTGGATGATGATCTCGGCATGCGGAAACGCGTGGTGCAGCTCCATCTCGACTTCGTCGGATACCTCATGCGCGTGCAGCAGGTTCATCTCGCCGTTCATCTCGATATGGAGCTGGATGAACGCGGTCGGGCCGGCGATGCGGGTGCGGATGTCATGGACGGCGGCGACTTCGGGATGGCCCTCGGCGATCGCGCGGACCCGGGCGCGCTCCTCGTCGGGCAGCTCGCGGTCCATCAGCTGGGTCAAGGACAGGCGCGCGATCTTGACCGCGCTGTAGATGATCCATGCCCCCACCGCCGCCCCGAAAAGCGGATCGAGCAGCGGCACCGAAAACATGTGGCTGATCGCCAACGTCGCGATCACGCTGAAATTGAGGATGATGTCGCCGCGGTAATGCAGCTCGTCGGCGCCGATGGCCAAGGACCCTGTATGGTGGACGACATGGCGCTGATAGGTGACCAGCCCGATCGTCACGACGATCGAGAACAGCATGACCGCGATTCCGGCCGGCGGATTGGCGACCGGTTCGGGCGAGACCAGCCGGCGGATCGCCTCGGCCATCAGCAACATCGCGCTGCCGACGAGAAAGGCGGATTGCCCGAGCGCCGCCAATGGCTCGGCCTTGCCGTGGCCAAAGCGGTGTTCGCGATCGGCCGGCGTCGCGGCATGCCGCACGGCGAAGAAATTGACCAGCGAGGCGGCGGCGTCGACCAGCGAATCGACCAGGCTCGACAACAGCGCGACCGACCCGGTCCCGACCCAGGCGATGAATTTGGCGGCGATCAACACCACCGCGACCGCCAGCGAGGCATAGGTCGCGCGCACCCGCAGCCGCTGTGCTGCGTTGACGTCTCTCATGGGAAAAGGCGTTCCTTGCGCCATGCCGCGCCGTCGCGAACAAACACGACCCGATCATGCAGCCGAAACGGCTGCTCCTGCCAGAACTCGATGCGCCGCGGGATCACCCGGAAGCCCGACCAGGTCGGGGGGCGCGGCACGACGGGCTGCTCGGCATATTGCCGGGAGAATGTGGCAAAGCGCTGTTCGAGCGCCGCGCGGTTTTCCAGCGGCCGCGATTGGTCCGAGGCCCAGGCGCCGATCTGGCTGTCGCGCTGCCGGGTAGCGAAATAGGCATCGGCCTCCCCCTCGGAGACCGGCGCGACCATTCCCTCGATGCGGACCTGCCGGGCCAGCGACTTCCAGTGGAAGCACAGCGCAGCCTGCGGGTTGCCGGACAGCTCGCCGGCCTTGCGGCTTTCGAGATTGGTGTAGAACACAAAACCCCGCGCATCCGCGCCCTTGAGCAGCACCGCGCGCAGCGAGGGCGCGCCGTCGCGGCTCGCCGTGGCGAGCGTCATCGTCTCGGCGAGCGGCTCGCTCTTCGCGGCGAGCGCGAACCAGCGCGCAAACGGCGCGAGGGGCTCGTCTTCGGCGATCTCATCGGTCATTTCGCGCACGCCTCCGCTCCATTCCCGCGCACCACCCGCTTCCCCTACTCCGACGCGATGCTGTCGGCAACCGCCCTAACCGGCCTGCCCCGGCCCGGCACCGCCGCGGGAGCGCGGATCTCGGCCAAGAGCTCCGCCAGCGTCACTCGCATCGCCGCGGCCTCGGCCTTGATTATCCGGTCCATGGCCGGTGCGACCTGCATCTGCCACGGCGCCAGCGGCCGGGCCACCCAGCTCCCGGCGAGCGGCAGGCCGAGCGCGAGGTAGAGGTCGTGCAGCGTCGCGCTCTCCGGGCTCCAACCAAGCACCCAGGCCCCGTCCTGGGTCGGTGCGGCAAACCCGGCGCGCGCGAGGCGCTGCAAATGCTCGTCGACGACCGAGGTGGCGACCCCGAGCTCGGTGGCGAGCGCTACGATGCGACAGGTCGCGCCGCGCCGCTGCGCCCGCGCCAGCGCGGCGATCAGTGCAAGGCTGAAGCCAAGCCGCACCCCGCCGCTGCTGAGATGGACGAGCCGCTCGTCGACCCGCCAGGTCGGCAGGTTTGCCGCCACCACCGCGCCCAGCAGCACCGCCATCCACGACACATACATCCAGAGCAGAAAGATGGGGATCGCGGCGAGCGCGCCATAGACCGTCTGATAGGACGACATCGTGCCGATATAGAACGCGAAGCCGATCTTGAGGATCTCGATCAGGATTGCGGCCACCGCCGCGCCGACCGCCCCATCGCGCCAGCGCACCGCGCAATTGGGAATGACGCAATAGAGCAGGGTGCAGGCGATCAGCTCCAACACAAACGGCACCAGCCGCGCGAAAAAATGCGGCCAACCGCTCGCGAATTGGGCGATCGCCTGCGGATCGAGCCCGGCCCGGCGGGCCGCGGTATCGAGATAGGTCGACAGCGTAAGGCTCATCCCGACCAGGAGCGGCCCCAGCGTCATCAAGGTCCAATAGGCGACAACCCGCTGACCCCAGGGCCGCGGCGTCGTCACGCGCCACAGCGCATTTAGCTGGTCCTCGACGGTGGCCAGCAACAGCACGCCGGTCGCGGCGATGCCGATGATGCCGATCGCGGTGGCCTGGGCCGCCGACTCGGCGAAATACTGGAACCACCAGGCCGCCTGCTCGCTGATCTGCGGCACGAAATTGCGGAAGACGAACTCCAGCAGCAGCTGCCGCACCGCCACGAAATTGGGGAACGCCGACAGAATGCCGAGGGCGATGACGCCGAGCGGCACGAGCGAGACCAGCGTCGTATAGCTGAGCGCGCCCGCCGCGGCAAAGCAGCCGTCGCGGCTGAAGCGATGCAGCGCGTA
>WNFC01000214.1_pt1 | contig 57162 bp, 53 predicted proteins | sample 5400541 | NCBI WGS metagenome assembly WNFC01 (sample SAMN13153342, study PRJNA577476) | soil metagenome | isolation source: 120 cm saprolite under Douglas fir tree site 2 hole 2 replicate 1 | place: USA:California | collected 2015-04-18
TGGGTAGCTCTGTCGCGGCCTGCTCCTCGTCGAAGACGTTGAGCGGCCAATCGCCCACGGTGCCACTCTGCAGATGCGGGTGGGCGAATCCAGTGCCGAAGTAGGCGCGAATGACGATCGGTTTGATACCGGCCGCCTGTTGCTCTGGCCACGATAATGCCCAAACGGCATCGACGCCGCCGTCCGCTGAGCGGCGAACTCCCGTGGCGGTCACCTCGCCGGTGCCGAGCAGCAGATATGTGTTGATCTCCTCGAGCGCCTGCCGAGCATGCGGATCGAGCAGCGGGACGGCTGCAGCGAAGAGGCGCTCCTTGTCCCGTCGCGAGCTGGCACCGCCGTGAGTGCCGTCGCGCAAATCAGCGAAGTGGCGCAAAAGCGCCGACGCAGACGCAGGACGAGGGTACCCATGCTCCCGATCGTTCACTGCCGAAAACGTCTCGACAACGTCATACATGCCCAGTTCAAACTGGGCGAGCGCGACTGCCTGCTGCATGTAGGGTGAAGCGCTCGGATTGTTGCGCATTGCGTCGTAGTCCTCGACACTGCGCCATTGCGCGTACATTACGACTCTGGTGCCGTCGAGACTGCGGTGCAGGCTGGCCGAGATGAAGCCTGTGACATGACGCACGGAAGACTCAGTAGCATGGATGAGCAACGCAACGAGTTGTTGCTGCTTCGCGGGCTCGACCGTGAAGACGTTGATCAGGGTAAGAAGCTTGTTGCCTTTCGAGATCGTGGGCATGGCCAGCTTTCAGGCGGTAACGGTTGGTGGACCAGCGGCGGTTCTGAAGAGCCGGGATGAGGGGGAGATGGACTCGGGGGGATCGTGACTCTCCCGCCGTTCCAGGCCGAACAGGCGTTTAAGCGCGTCCAGCAGCCCGTACCCGCGTCCGGCGCGCGCGGCTTCCTTGAGGGCAATGGTTGGCTGGTGCAAGAACTTGTTGAGCAGCGCATGGCTCAATTGCTCGAGTTGGGCTCGGTCGTCAGGGCTCAAGTGGCGCAGGCGTCGGAGCGCGCGTCCAGGACCAGCGGTCTGACCGTGGCGGCTGGCCCACGCAGGCGCGTCAGGCGGGGAGATTGGCGGGTATCACGCACGAAGCCGGTCTCGGGTGGCCCAGCCTACGCCGGGCATTCGCGACGGCGTTGAAGGCACGCTCCGCTGTCGGACCTCTGCGAACTTGGTGGCTGGAAGAGCGCGCGGACCATTCTGAAGTCCTACCAGCAGGCCGACCATGCCACGATGCGCCAGGCGCTCGCCATCCGCCAGCGCACCGTCCGGGCCAAGCCCGCATAGCCCAATCGGCGCCACAATCGACACCGCGGGCGCGTAACTCCAACTGGGGCGGGAGGACTCGAACCTCCAACTTCCCGGTTAACAGCCGGGCGGTCTGCCAGTTGACCTACACCCCACCGCATCACTCCAAGGTCGTCCCGCCACGTCCGCGGGTCCGCTACACGACCCTAGTTCAGACTCAACGCCCCCGGCACGGTAGAACCCGGGGGCGTTGGCGTTAACGGAACTCGTGGAACGCTACGCCGTCGGGTCCCCGGAGGTCGGGGCGAGGTTGCGATTCGACACCGGAGCGGCGAACGTCCACACGGGCCCCAAGACTACCACCCCCCCGCGCTGCGAGCAAGACCCACTGGCGCGGCCGACACACGACGGCGTGGGAGCACGCTCTTGCTACCGACCATCGCAGCCGCCACGCCCGCCGACCTCCCCGCCATTTTCCAGCTCTTGGACGACAACCGCCTACCTCGCGCCGGTCTCGATGCCCACCTCGCGACCACCCTGGTAGCGCGCGACGACGGTGCCCTCGTGGGCACCGCGGCCTTGGAGCTGTACGGCAGGGCCGCGCTGCTCCGCTCGGTCGCCGTCTCGTCCGCGCAACGCGGGCGAGGGCTCGGGCAAGCGCTCACCGCCGCCGCCCTGGACCTCGGGCGCCAACGCGGCGTGGCCGCCGTCTATCTCCTCACCGAGACCGCCAGCGAGTTCTTCCCGAAGCTCGGGTTCCGGCCGGTCGCGCGCGCCGACGTGGACCCGGCCGTGCTCGGCTCCGCCGAGTTCAGCACGGCCTGCCCGCAGAGCGCACTCGTGATGGTGCGGTCGCTTCCCTACTGATCTGCGGTGTGTGGGAGGAGACCGCGCCGAGCGACTCCAACGGCCCGGAGGGCACGGCTAGTACTTCATCCCGCTTTTCTCGGCGAAGGAGCGCAGCGCCGTTTCCTGCTCCGGCGTCAGGTGCTCCGGAATTTCGACGCGGATCTCCACATACTGATCCCCGCGTCGCCCGTTCCGCTCAATTCCCTGACCCGCGATGCGGAATTTCTGGCCGTGCTGGGTGCCCGGGGGCACGCGCAGCACGACGCGTTTGCCATCGAGGGTCCGGACCTTGATCTTCGAGCCGAGCAAGGCCTGGGCCAGGTTGACGGGCACGACGCCGATCACGTCGAGCCCCTCGCGGCGGAAGAACCGGTCGGGCTCGACCTGGATGATCACGACGATGTCGCCCCGCCCCTTGGCACCTTGTCCCCGGAGGCGCAGCCGCGTGCCGTCCTCCGTGCCCGACGGGATCGTGATCACGAGGTGTTTCTCCTGACGTACCTCGCCCGCGCCATGGCAGGTGGGGCACCGTTCCGCCGGCACCTTGCCGCGCCCGCGACACACGGGACAGGGGCGCGTCACCGCGAATCCCCCTTGGCCGAAGGAGATCGTGCCCCGTCCCTTGCACTCGGGGCAGGTGGAGAACGTCGTACCGGGAGCTCCACCCGAGCCGTTGCAGGTCGGACAGACGGCGGGTAGGGTGAGCGTCACGGGCACCTTGCCGCCGAGCGCCGCGACGCGGAACGGGATCGATACGGTCGTCTCGATCTCCTCCTCGTCGTCGGTGGGCGGGCCGCTGCCACGCCGGCCGAAGATCGAGGAGAAGAGGTCCCCGAGCCCGCCGAACGAGCCGAGATCGGACAGATCGAACTCGACGCCCGCGCCTTCCGGTGTCGGGGTACCGGCGTCGCCGCGGAATCCGCGGCCGGCGCCAGCGAACGCCCCGTAGCGGCGCAGTTGGTCGTATTTCTTCCGCTTCTCGGGATCGCTCAGGACGTCGTGCGCCTCGTTGATCTCCTTGAAGCGCTCGGCGGCTTGCGGCTTGTTGGGGTTGCGATCTGGGTGGTATTGCTTCGCGAGCCGGCGAAACGCCTTCTTGATCTCGTCCGTCGTGGCGCTCTCGGGTACCCCGAGGGTCTGGTAGTAGTCCTGCGCCGCCATCAGCCGCGTTCACCCTGCCAGGTGAGCACGACCACACGCGCAGGCCGAATCAGGACGCCGCCTAGCTGGTAGCCAGACTGCAACACCGCACCGACCGTATGGTCCTTCGCCGCGTGGTCGGCAGGGCCGGTGGTGACCGCCTCGTGTACATGCGGATCGAACGGGACGCCGACCTGATCGACGCGGGTGACCCCTGCAGCCTCGAGCTCCTTCCACAGCTTTCGCTCCACCATGTCCACGCCATCGTGGAGCGTCTTGGGATCGGTCTGGCTCGGGTCGACGTGGGCGAAGCGGGCCAGATCGTCGAGCGCGTCCACCAGGCGCTGCACCAGGTCGGCCTGCGCCTTGGCCCACAGCTCGGTGCGCTCCTTGACGGTGCGCTTGCGGAAGTTGTCGTACTCGGCGGCGAGTCGCAGATAGCGGTCCTGCAGCTCGGCGAGCTGCGCCTCGAGCCGCGCCACCGCCTCCTCGGGCGGCTCGACCAGCGCGCCGGACCCAGATCCCGGCGCCCCGGCATCCGTTCTCGCGGGCTCGTCACCGAGCCGCGATCGCTCCTTCTTATCGTCCATGGTGATCCGCTTCACTCGCAAGCGGCGTGCCGCCTGAATGCGCCGTTTTGGCCGACCCGGTCGGGACAGATTGTGGAAATGGCCACGTGGCAAGAAGATAGCCGCACGGTCTCGGAGTGTCGAGCACGCTCCCTACGCGAGACTGGCGGCGATGGTTACAGCGGCGCTTGCAGAAACGCGACGACGTCGCCGAACGCCTGGTCGCGTTGGGGGTCGTGCAGCACCTCGTGGTACATCTCGGGATAGGAGCGGATCCGCACGCTCGTCTTCAGACTGTCGGCGAACGCGCGGGCGAGCTGCCCGTCGACAATCCGGTCCTCACCCCCCAGCAGAAACAGGAGCGGCGACTCGATGCGGGCGCTGTCCGCCGCCACCGCGCGTTGCGCCCATTGGATCTCGCGCCACGCCCCGGGCGTCATAATGCCGTGCACGGCGGGATCCTCGGTGTAGGCCTGGTTAACCGTGGGATCGCGGCTCAGCGTGTCGGGATCGATGCGAGCCGGGATCGGGAGCGTGGGCCAGAGGTCCGCGAGCATGCGGGCCGCGATGAGCTTCCAGGCAGGCGGCCGGAATCCCAGTCCCAAGAAGGGGGCGACGATGACGGCTCCGGTGATCGGGTCGCTCGGCTGGGTCTCCAAATAGCGGAGTACGACGAGGGCGCCAAACGAGAGCCCGAGGAGCTGCTGGGGCCGCTCGGTGCGGATGCGCACCACCCGCCGGAATGCCTGGAGATCGCCGAGCAGCTGGCTGAAGCGCGACAAGTGGCCCGGCCGGCCACCCGAGCGCCCGTGGCCCCGCAGGTCGAGCAGATAGGCTGAATGCCCCGCAGCGCGCAGCCGCTCGCCCGTCTCGCGCCAGCGGCTGGCGTGGTCCGACCAGCCGTGGAGCACGAGCACGGCGCTGCGTGGGGCCGCCGCCTCGTACGCGTCGTAGGTCAGCTGCGTTCCGTCGGGAGCGGTGAGCGCGGGCATCTTAGGATTGGGCGAGCAGACGGCGCAGGAGGTCGAGCCCCGCCTGCGCTGAGCGGCGGCGGATCTCGTCCCGGTCGCCCGGGAGCAGGCGCTTCACCGCCTGCGCGGTGGTGTGCACGCGAGCGGCGAGCCACACGGTCCCCACCGGCTTCTCGGGCGTCCCGCCCCCGGGCCCGGCGATGCCCGTGACCGCGATCGTGCAGTCTGCCGAGAACAGGCGCTGGGCGCCTTCGGCCATCGCGCGCACCGTTTCCTCGGACACGGCGCCGTGGGCCTCGAGCGTCTCGAGCGGCACCTTGAGCGCCGCCGTCTTGACCACGTCGGCGTAGGCCACGACGCCGCCGATGAACGTGTCCGAGGCGCCGGGGATGTTGGTGACCCGCTCCGCGACCATCCCGCCGGTGCACGACTCGGCAATCCCCAAGCGGTGGCGCCCGTGGCGCAACTGGTCGAGCACCACGGCAGCCAAGTCCGCGTCGTCCGCGCCGTAGTAGTGCTCGCCCGCAGCGGCCACGAGCCGCGGCACGACGCTGGCAAGGCGCGTCTCCGCGTCCCGCGGCTCGAGCCGCCATGCCGTGACGCGTAGGTCCACGCCATCTACCGAGGGCAGGTAGGCAAGTGTGAGCGGCAGGATGTCCGCCTCGATCGGCCCCACCCGCTCGGCGAGCGCGGACTCCGCGATCCCCGTGGTGCGCACCGTGCGCGACAGCACGACGCGGCGCTGGTCGTCCTGGCGCGCGATGAGCCGCGGGATTACCTCGTCGATCAACAGTCCGCGCATTTCGCGCGGGACGCCGGGCAGCAGCACGACCACGCGGCCGCGGTCGTCTTCCAGCCACAGGCCCGGCGCGGTGCCGCGCGGGTTGGGGAGCACCGTGCCACCCTCGGGAACCTCGGCCTGTGTCCGGTTGATCGCCGGCATGGGGCGTCCCAGCCGCCGGAAGCGGGCCTCCAGGCTCGCGAGCAGCTGCTCGTCGAGCACGAGCCGTTTGCCGAGGAGCTCCGCGACGACCCGTTTCGTCATGTCGTCCCGTGTCGGGCCGAGGCCACCCGTGGTGAGCACGAAGCCCGTGCGGTCCAGGGCTTCCGCGACCCCGGCACGGATCGCGTCGGGCCGGTCGGGCACGGTGGTGCGGCGCGCAAGCTCGGCACCAGCGGCGGCGAGCGCGCGCCCCAACTCGACGGCATTCGTGTCCACGGTGTAGCCAAGCAACAGCTCGGTGCCGATCGTGAGGAGTTCGAGCTTCACCCGTGGCCCTTCAGAACCGCGCGGTAGCGGTACAGGTACACGACGAGCGAGTACACCGTGAGGAGGATGGCACCCGCCAGCGTCACCGCGACGACGGCGCCGTGGAACTCGTCCCAGAAGTTGCGGAACTGCCCGGCCCAGGGGTGGGTCGCGAGCGCGTCCTTCCACGCGAACCAGAACAGCGTCGCACCGATGAACACATTCTGCACGACCGCCTTGAGCTTCCCCGCTCCCATGGCAGGGATCACGACCCCGCGCCGTTTCGCGAAGAAGCGGAACGCGGTGATCAGGAGCTCCCGCCCCACGAGCAACAACGCCACCCACACCGGCAGGCTTCCCCACCACGGGATGCGGTAGTCCACGAGGATGGTGGGGTGTCGCGTGAGCCAGAAGATCGGGATAAGCGTGGCGAACAAGAGCAGCTTGTCGGCGATGGGATCGAGCAGCTGGCCCAGCTCGCTCACGGTGTTGGACCGGCGCGCCAGCCAGCCGTCGATCACGTCCGAGCCGCTCGCGACCAGGAAGATCACGAACGCGATCACCTTGGGCCAATAGCCCTGAATGAATGGAAGGAGCGCAATCACCGGCGTGAGACAGATGCGCGCGAGCGTGAGGATGTTCGGCAGGGTCCAGCGCATGAAACCTCTCCCTAGCTCAGCGTCTTCAACACCATCTTGCTCACCGTCTTCAGGGTGTCGAACACGCCGTCGCCGCGGACCGCGACCGCTTCCAGGTAAGGCGCGCGGCTCAGCCACTGGCCGTCCACGCGTTCGACGAGAGTCTCGCCGGCGTGAAGCGGGTCGGGGACGGGCTTCTGCTGCGCGGCGTCGTCGACCGGCCACCCGGGATTCAAGGAGGCCTGGAGGTCCTTGATGGGTGCGGCGTTCGGGAGGTCACGTTTGTTGAATTGGATGATGAAGGGCATCTTCGTCAGGTCGTAGCCGTACTCGGACATGTTGTCGTAGAGGTTCTGCATCGACTCGACGTTCGCCTCCATGCGCTCGATCTGGCTGTCGGCCACGAATACGATGCCGTCCACGCCTTTCAGGATCAGCTTGCGGCTGGCGTTGTAGTACACCTGCCCCGGCACGGTGTAGAGGTGGAACCGGGTCTTGAAGCCGCGAATCGTGCCCAGGTCGACCGGCAAGAAGTCGAAGAACAGGGTGCGCTCGGTCTCGGTCGCGAGCGAAATCATCTTGCCGCGTGTGTTGGGCGAGACCTTGCCGTAGATGTGCTCGAGGTTCGTGGTCTTACCGCCCAGCCCAGGTCCGTAGTATACGAGCTTGCAGTTGATTTCGCGGGACGCGTAGTTGATCATCGACATTGGGCGCGCGTCCTCTCAACCGAAGAGTTTGTCAATTTCGTCTTCCGCCCCCTCGAGCAGGCCCTTCTCAGGCGCCGCCGGGCCCGCGCCCACGCGGTTGAACATTGCCGCAAACACCCGGTTGAGCTGCTCGACCGCGCTCTTGCCCTTGAGCTTTACGAGGCCCAGCGTGGTGCGCTGGTCGAACAGCACGACCAGGATGACGCGCTTCGCGACGTCGGCGAGGAACATCGATTCCTTCTCGCCCTGGTGCACGAGCGAGGCGAACTCCTGTTCACCGATCATTTTCGCGAGCTGGTCGTTGGCGCTGAAATCGGCGGCGGTGAGGGAGGCGAACGCGGCGGAGTCGAACTGGGGCGGCTCGCCCACCGTAGCCACGAGCTGCCCTGTGCGATCGACGAGCAGCGCGCAGCGGGCGTTCGAGTCGCGCAGGAACGCCTGGAGCTGCTGCTGGATCTGCTTGAAATCGTTTTCCGAGAACGACCAGCTCGCCGCACCCGCCATCACGTGCCCTCGGGTCTATCGGACTCGGTCATGTCCCGCCGCGCGAGCAGCGCCTGCGCGATCGTCACGCCGTCGGCGTACTCGAGATCGCCACCCACCGGAATCCCCCGGGCAATCCGGGTCACCCGCACCCCCGTGGGGCGGAGCAGCTGTTGCAGGTAGGTCGCCGTGACCTCGCCTTCCATGGACGGATTGGTCGCGACGATCACTTCCCGCACCCCGGCCCCATTCGTCACCCGCGCCATGAGCCGATCGAGCCCCAGAGCCTCGGGGCCCACGCCCTCGAGCGGCGACAGCCGCCCGCCCAGTACGTGAAAGCGGCCGCGGAAGCGTCCGGTGCGCTCGATCGCCGTGACATCCGACGCCTCCTCCACCACGCACAGCAGGCTCGTGTCCCGTCGCGGGTCCCGGCAGATCGCGCACGGGTCCTCGTCGGTGAGCGTACCGCATGTCCCGCACGTGCGCACGCGCTCCCGGACGGTGCGGATCGCGTCCGCGAGCCGCGTCGCCGCGTCCGCCGGCTGCTTCAACAGGTAAAACGTGAGCCGCTGTGCAGTCTTCCGTCCGATCCCGGGGAGCTTCGCAAACTCCTGCACGAGATCATCGATGGCCGACACGGTGCGCGCTACAGCGGGAGCTGGAACGGGAACGGCAGGCCCGAGGCGAGCTTCTTCACCTCCGCCTGGTACATCTCGGCCGCGCGTTGCTGCGCCTGCGATACCGCGGCGAGCACGAGGTCCTCCAGCATCTCTATATCCCCCTGGGCGATCGCCTGGGGGTCGATCTTGATCGCGCGGATCTGACCGCGCCCGTCGGCGGTGGCCGCCACGATGCCACCACCCGCCGTACAGGTCACCGTCTGCTGGGCTAGCTGGGACTGGATCTCGGACAGCCGGAACTGCATCTGCTGGCCCAGCTGGAACAGGTTGGATAAATCCGCCATACGTCGAAAGTTACCCCTCGTCCAAACGGGTGGCAAGTTATTCCAACAGCTCCAAATCTAGTGCGTCCACGGCGGCGTTCAGGCCGGGATCCTGGGCCCGGAGCGTCTTGAGTCGCTCCGCCCGGGCCCCGTCTTGGGTGAGCCGGGTCGGTCGCGGCCGGCTGGGCGCCGCGCCTGCCGCCGCCTCGAACGTGATGCGCACCGCCTCGGTCAGGTAGCGGCCCACGAGGTGCGCGAGCGCGTCCCGCTGGCGCTCGAGCCCCTCGGTGTGCACCGGCTCGAGGGCACGCACCACGAGCGTCGTGCCGTCCACGGCCACGACCTCGACCGCAGTCAGTAGCGCCCCGAGCATCGGCTTCTCGCGCCGCGCGTCTTCGACGATCCGCGGCCAGAGCGCGCGCAGGCGCTCGAGCGTGACGGGACCCCGTTCTGGTGGGCGGCTGGCCGGCGCGCGCTGAGGCTGCACATCGGCATGGGGGTTGGCGTGGGGGCGGGGGTGGTTAGGGGTCGGGGAGTGCGGCAGCGGCGGCGCGGCGTCGCGGAGCACCGGCGTGTGACGTGGCTCGCTGCCCTCGTCCCCGCCGCCCGTCGGCGCGCGGCCCAGCGCCCGCAGGACCTCCGCGAGCTCGACGGTCCGGTCCATCATCGCCCACCGTAACAGCAGCAGCTCGACGGCGAGCCGCAGGTTTCCGCTTGCCCGCAGCTGGGGCTCGAGCTCGGTGAGGACGGCGAGCAGGCGCACGAGGTCGGGCGGGGCGAGCACCGCGGCGTATTGCTTCACGAGTGCCTGCATGCCGTCGGTGAGACCCGCGGGATCGCCCCCCAGGCCCGCCAGCAGCACGCCCCGGAGCGTCTCACCCGCTCCGGCGATGAACTCCGAGAGATCGGCACCGGCGTCCACCAATCGCTCGACCAACGGGAACACCGCGCTCGCGTCCCGCTCGGCGACGAGGCGCAGGAGTTCGCCGTAGGCGTCGTCCGAGATCAGGCCGAGCACAGTGCGCACGTCCTCTGCCGTCACCGCTCCCGCGCCGAACGAGACGACCTGGTCCAGGATCGAGAGGCCGTCCCGCATGGCACCATCGGCGCTCTTCGCGATCAAGTGCAGCGCGCCGTCCTCGGCGGCGAGCCCTTCGGCCGTCACGACCTGGCGCAGCCGCTCCGCGATGGCGTGCCGACCGATGCGGCGGAAGTCGAAGCGTTGGAGCCGCGACAGAATCGGTGCCGCGGTCTGGGCGATCTTCTGCGGCTCGGTCGTGGCGAACACGAACACCACGCGGGGTGGCGGCTCCTCGAGGATCTTGAGGAGGGCATTCCAGGCCTCCCGCGTGAGCATGTGCGCTTCATCCACGATGTACACCTTGTGCCGGCCCTCGGCCGATGCGGCGTACATCGCGCGCTCGCGCAGATCCCGGGCGTCGTCCACGCCACGGTTCGACGCCGCGTCGAGCTCCACGACGTCCAGGTTGGCTGCCCCCGTCCAGATGCGGCGGCAGGAGTCGCATTCCCCGCACGGCTCCCCGGACGGCTCGCGGCGCTCGCAATTGAGCGCCATCGCGAGGATCCGCGCCGCCGTAGTCTTCCCCACGCCCCGCGGCCCCGCGAACAGGTAGCCATGGGCCACGCGCCCCGCTGCGACGGCACCCCGCAGCACGGCGGCCACATGCTCCTGCACCAACAGGTCGGCGAATTTCTTCGGCCGGTACTTTCGAGCGAGAGCGATCATCCGGGAGGAAATCTAATGGGGGTCGGGCTAGCCGACCCGGGTACCAAGGGCGCCGAAACCTAGCACGACCCGCAACCCGAGAACAGGGCGCGACCTACCGCCCAGCGAGACACTGGCCGCGCGTCCTGTCTCATTCGGGACAATGCGTGGCCCCAGCAGGGGGTCGCCCGGCAACGGTGACACTCACGTCCTCGCGTTGCCCCGAGGCCACGACGACGAGGCTCGTCGACCCCTCCTCGCCTGGTGCGAGCCGAACGACGCCGCCCACCGAGTCTGTGTCCACGGACGCGACGCGCACGACGCCGCGGTCACCGGCCGCAGCCTCGAGTCCCGTCACCCGCGCCTCGTTGCCGAAGCCGTCCTGCGCGGTGACGCGCAGCAGAGCCCGGACGCCGGGCGCGAGCCCGAGGCGGCCCGTGATGCTGCCCTTGCCGCAGCGGAGCACGAGTCTCGCTGCCGGACCGGGCTCGGCGTACAGGGTAGCCTGCCGCACAAGGGTGCCCGCCGTGGCGCTCACCTCTACGGGGCCGGCGAGGGTGCCAAGGATGAGCTCCACGTGTACGCGGCCGTTCGAGTCCGTCACCGCCCGCGTCGCGCCGAGTCGCCCATTCGCCACGGCCAAGCTCACCGTCTGTCCGGGTACCGGAGCGCCGGCGGTGTCCCGCACCTCGAACAGGAGCGGGAGGGGCACGTGTGCGCCCACCGTGGCGTGCTGGCCCACGCCGAGCACGAATCCCGTCCGCACGCCCGACACGGGCGGCGGCCGCTGGGGCGCCACCGCGTCCGCCGCTCGCGCCCCCCGGGCAGCCGGGGCGAGCGGGGCAACGGCGGGGGTCGCTCGGTGGGTGGGAGGGATGGTGGCGGTGGCCGTCCGCGCGACTGCGGCGGCGGCTGGGGCGCGCCGGGCCGGCACGCCGAGCGCGGCGGGACGGCGCGCGCACGCGGCGATCTCGCGCAACACGCTCGAGTCCGCACCGAGCGTGACGAAGTCGGCTCGATCGCGGACGGTTGGGGTGAACGTCAGACAGGTGCGGCGGATCCGCGCGGCGATCGCACCCGTCGCGAGTGTCGGGCTGGCGAGCAGCCGCACGAGGTCGGTCTTCCGAAGGCGCTCGCCCGCGGGGTCCTGCGCACGCGCGGGGCGCCCGGCGCCGAGGAGCAAGCCCGCGACTGCGACACCGCGCCGCACTAGGGCCGTGGGCATCCCGATTGCTCGAAGCGGTGTTCGACCGAGTCGACGCCCGCATAGAGCGCCTGGTCGCGCGCGGCGCGCGTGGCATCGAGTGTCCCACTGGCGCGCCGCGCCGTGTTGTAGGCAATCCAGCGGGTCTCTACCGCCTCAAGGCTGCGCGCCAGGTCGGGGCACGCCAACTGGCTCCGGGTGAACTGGGCGCGACGGTCCGTGAACATGCGCACCGCGCGGGTGAGCGAGTCCCCGATCTGATCGAGCCGCACCGCCGCGGCAGACGGCGGCGCCGCGGTGGGCGCGACCCGCTGCGGCCCCGGTTGCGGCCGCGGCGCGCTCGGCGCCCGGGGCGAAGGAGCCGCCTCGGTCCGGCGCAGCCGGCTCACGGCGGCCGACACCTTGCCGGTCAGCGTCGACACCTTGCCGGTCAGCGCAGACCACTTGTCGGTCAGCGCAGACCACGCGTGCGCGATCGTGGACGCTGACACGCTGGGGAGCGGCAGGCGGGGCTGGAACCACCAGTAGGCGCCCGCAGCCAGGGCGGCGATCATGATCACCCAGATCGCGCGCCGCAGCCGGGGCGGGAGCCGGCGTCTGCGGCGCCGCACCCGGGACGGTGGCGGCGGGGCTGGCGCCTCCTCGACTTCTTCGAGCGCTGCCGCCGGCTCCGGGTCCGCGAACTCCTCGGGCCATAGGGGTGCTTCGGGTTCGGGTGCAGGAGCGGCGCGCGGCTCCGGTGCCGGCCGTGGCGGGAGCGGCTCGGGCCGCGAGGCTCGCCCGGGGCGCGGCGGAGGAGGTGCCGGGGGAGGCGGCATGTCTTCGGCGGCGGTCAGGAACTTGAGCTCGCCGGTATCTGCGGGTGGCGGCGGAGCGTCGGCCGGCGCGGGCCGGGGGGTCGGCGTGAACTGTGGCCCCGACGGGCGCGGCGGCGGCGCAACCCGGGTCGCGGGCGGGCCGGGGGCAGCACGCCCGTCCGCCGTGGGCGTGGCGGAATTGAACGCGCGGTAGTCCTTCCAGGTCATGAACGAGCGTTTCTTGCCGTCGGGCCGGATCGAGCCGTCGCTCAGCAGCTCGTAGAAAGGGAGCGGCGTGCTGATCCACGTGTCGTCGCCGCCCGCCCGGAAGAACGAGCCGCCCGGCTCCGCCGCATCGGGTGCCAACAGAAGCGCCACCTGCCACCGCTCGGCGAAATAGTGCTCGTGCGTCTCCACGTCGTGGCCCGAGAGGACGAGCGGGTGCGGCGGATGTGTGTGGTACCAGCCGAGGAGGTGGGCGCGCTGCTCGTCCAGTTGCCCCTGGATCGGGTCCCAGAGCCGGGTGACGACGTCGCGCGTGCGATCGCCGTAGATCGGTTGATTGAGGCGCAATGCCAGGTCGATCACGAGGTAGGACACGTTGGTGTCCGGACACTCGCACAGATCGCCGAGCAGGAACCCCAGGATCCCCTGTCCCGGGCGATGCGGCGTCGCGATGTGCTCGTGTATCGCCGTCAGGGCAGCCTGCGACAAGAAGATGGGAAACGGGATGTCGCCCGGCCGCTTGGCCCCCCCGTTGGCGGGGCTCCACAGAATCGAGCGGCCGACAGGGATCGGCTGACGGAGCGGAGCTCCTGTGCTCATCGCCTCAAGATAACGCGGGAGCGCCAGGTCGCCCCACCGCGGTCAAGATGCACGGCGCCGCGCGCGACGACGCACATGGTCACCGCTGCCGCCGAGGCTTGACGGTCCCTCCCCCGCCCCGGGAGGTGTACGCCGCGACACGCGGAGGTGGACCTCAGCCCAACACCGACCTGATGACATCGGCGGCGCGGGCGACGTCCGACCGCGAGACGTCCAAATGCGTGACCGCCCGCAGCCGAACAGGCCCGAACGGCACGAGCAGCACCCCGGCCTCGGCGAGCGTTGGGAGCACGGTGGCGGCGCTGTCGCCCGGCCGCACGAGATCGATCATAAGGATGTTGGTTTCTGGGACCGCTGCCCGAACCGCCGGGCACGGGCCCAGTTGCTCCGCCAGGAGTCGGGCGTTGGCGTGATCGTCCGTGATTCGTTGCAGGTTGTGGTCCAGGGCGTACAGCCCCGCCGCAGCCAGGATGCCCGACTGGCGCATCCCCCCGCCGAGGCGCTTGCGGATTTCCCACGCGAGCGGGCGCTGCGCGGCCGCGAAGGCCAGGCACGATCCAACGGGGCAGCCGAGACCCTTCGACAAGCTCACCATCACCGTCGCGGCGCCGCGCGCGAGGCGGCTCGGGGGGACGCCGAGCGCGGCCGCCCCGTTCCACAGCCGCGCTCCGTCGAGGTGGACCCGCAGCCCCGCGTCCTGCGCCACCGCAATGATCCCGTCCATGACGGCGGGCGGCATCACCCTGCCGCCGGCGGCGTTGTGCGTGTTCTCGACCGCTACCGCGCCCGCCCGGGGCACGTGCGGCGAGGCGGGGCGCAGCGCGGCCCCCAGCAATTCTCCTGAGAGCAGCCCATCGGGCGAGGCGATGGGACGGATCTGCACGCCCCAGTTCGCGGCGACGCCACCGAGCTCGTAGTGGACGAGGTGGGCGTTCGCTTCCAACAGGAGCTCGGTGCCCGGGCGCGTGAGCAGCGCGATGGCGGTCTGGTTCGCCTGCGTGCCCGACGGAAAGAACAGGGCATCGTCCTGCCCCAGCAGCTCCGCGACGCGCCGTTCGAGCCGCCGCGTGGTGGGGTCCTGGTCCAGGACATCATCCCCCACCTCCGCCTCGGCCATCGCCTGGCGCATCGCCCGGGACGGCCGCGTGACGGTGTCGCTCCGCAGATCAATCGGCGCCGCGCTCAACCCAACCGGACTCGCTGCAGGCGCCGCATGCGGACGAGGTCGTACGTCTCCGCCACCTCACCACCCAGCAAGAACAGGTACGCCGTGTAGTACACCCACAGGAAGAACAGCAGCAGCGCGATCACGTTCGCATCCGACGCCACGCGATCCAGCGTCGCGAAGCGTACCACGTACAGTGCGTACAGCCGCTTTGCCACCGCAAACCCGAGCGAGCAGAACACCGCGGCGATGATCGCCGTGCGCCAGTCGATGCGTCGGCTCGGCAGAAACTTGTAGATCACGAAGAACAGAACGACACCGAGTGCGAAGCCCGTCGTCTCGAGGCCGAAGCGCCACAGCCAATCGAGCGCAAAGCTGTGGCTCACGCTGCTCACGTTGCGGGCTTCCCACGCCGTGACGAGTCCACTCGCCACGAGCAGCGCGCAGGTGTACAGCGCCATCCCGAGGTCGATCAGCTTGGCCATCGGCCAGGGACGGCGCTCATCTGTGTCGAAGACCTCGTTGAGCGCGGCTCGCAGCCCGCCGAACAAGCGGGCCGAGAACCAGACGAACAAGGGGAGCCCGACGGCGGTGAGCCGCACGCGGTGTCGCACCACGCCAGCGACGGCGGCCTCCACCGCCGCGAACATCTTGTCCGTGTCCTCGCCCAGGTTCGAGGGGACGAGGCGGGCGAGGAGCTCGCGCAATTCCACCTGCTGGGTGGTGATCTGATGCTCCACCAGATAGCCGACGGTGGCGAGCAGCAACGCGACAAACGGGATGATGGTGAGGAGCAGCTCGAAGGACAGCGCACTAGCCAAGAAGGGAATATTGTCCTCGAAAGCCGCCTCGAACGTGCGGCGAACGACTCCGGCGATGGACTGATGCCAGCCCCCGGCCTTCACGCGACGGGCTCGTCCTCCTCGTCGGCCGCGCGGTCCGGCTGGGCCGCGCCGCGGCGCCGGCGCTTCGCGGCGCTGAGGCGGCGCTCGAGTGCCGCGCGGGGGGTCGGCGCCGCGTCGGCGTCGTCCTCCTCCTCCACCAGCTCTGCGAGCTCACCCACCTTCTCGACCGCCCGATCCCCGAGGTCGCGCAACTGGCGCGAGAGCTTGGTCCGCGAGGCCTCGCCCGCCTCGGGGGCGAACAGGAACCCCAGCGCCGCTCCGATCCCCAGCCCGAACAGGAACGCTCCGAAGGCGGAGCCCCGCTCGCTCACTCGCCCGCCTCGAGGTCGTCGGGCGCCGCCACCGCCACCGGGCGCGGCTCGGCGTGCGACTGGAGCGGCGGCCGTACGAAACGGTCAGTGATCGCGCGGGTGCCCGTCACCCGCAGCTGTTCGAACAGGAACGCAAACGTCTTCTCGAGATCGGCCGCGATCGCGCCCCGAATGTCCGCGGGCAGCTCCCACATGCGGCGCTTGAAGGGGCCAATCGCCTTCTTGCGACTCTTGTAAACGAACTGTTGCTCAGTGTCGCCCGCCTTCCACTCGTCTTTGCACTCCGCCTTCACCCAGTGGGTGATCTCCGCACGCAGCTCGGCCGGCAGGCGGGGATGGTCGAAGACGATGGTCTGAAAGTTGGTCGCGAGATGAATCTCGATCGCCTCGCAGGCCGGAAAGCGGCCGAACGCCTCGGGGGGGAGTGTGGACGCGCCGTGCTGCACGGCGCCGCCCAGGCCGTACCGGGCGCGCGCGTCGCGCGACAAGGCTTTCAGCGCGTCGAGATCGATCTGCACCTTGGCAATCGATCCGTCCGGCAGGACCACGCCCCCGTGGCTCGTCCCCGTTTGCACGGAGATCTTGCTGATCCCCGTGTAGCGTCCCAGGCGCGCCAGCGCGCGTTGGTATCCGTCCATGAACGCGGCGAGCTCGTGCACGTCGGAATTCTTGCCACCCACCTCCCCGATTTCCCCGCCAACCGAGACGGTCACGCCCTCAGGCTCGCGCTCGCGGATGAACTGCGTCAGCTCGGCCGCCCGTTCGTAGTTCACGCGCTGTTGTTCGGCCAGTGTGGCCCGCGATAGGTCTACCAGGGTCGATGTATCAACGTCGATATTGTAGAAACCGGCGTGCAGCTCTTCCTCGATGAGCGTGCGGATGGCCTGGAGTTCACTCTCGGGGGCGGCCGCATACTTCTTGGCGTTGACCTGGACGTGATCGCCCTGGATGAAGAGCGGCCCCGAGAAGCCCTCGCGCAGCGCCGCCGCGGTCACGACCGCGACGTACTCGGCGGGCCGCTGCTCCGTGTAACCGATCTCCGAGCGGGCGATCTCGCAGATGACGGCGCCGACCTCGAGCCGCCGCGCCGCGCGGAACACCGCGCGGGCAGAGTCGTAGGCCAGGACGCGAATATTGATCGCCGGGGTCGTGAAGACCGGCGCCTCGCCCCGGCCGCGGGCCAGGTACAGCTCGTGGATCGACGCGGGCCGCGCGCCCGCCCGTTGCCCGATCTCCCAGATCAACCAGCGTGCCTGCTCGCGTTCTGCGGGCGCGCCAAACACGGCCTGGTGCACCAGCGCGTCCAGCGCCGCGCTCTGGCGCACGGCGGGGCTCTCAAACCGGCGCAGCGTCGCTTCAGGGGCGGTAGTCATCGCCTACGTCCTCCTCGCGACGAATCTAGGCCGCCCCTACCTCGATCACCAGCCCGTCGTGCGCGGGTGCAATCCCGTCGGGGAGGCGTGCCGCGAGCTCGGCGTGCGGGGCGTCGTGCGTCAGGTGGGTGAGAAACGTGCGGCGCGCGCCGATTTGCTGCGCGGCCGCCACGGCCTCGGGAATGGAAAGGTGGAGCGGGTGCGGGCGGGGCAGCAGGGCGTTCAGCACCAGGACTTCGAGTCCCGTGAGCCGGGCCCGCGCCGCGTCCGGGATCGCCTTCGCGTCCGTGAGGTAGGCGAGCGGCCCGATTCGGAACCCGAGCACGGTGTCGTCGCCATGGGGCAGCGCCAACGCGCGTACCGGCATCCCGGCGATCTCCGTCACGCCGTCCGGGTCGAGCGGGCGCGCGGCGAGCTCGGGCTTGCTCGTACCCGCGGCAGCCGGCGTGTGGTCGAAGATGTAGTCAAAGCGTCGTCCCAGCTCCGCCAGCGTGCCGGCCGCGCCATACACCTCGACCGGTGCCCGACGCCGCACCGAGATCGCCCGCAGATCGTCGATCCCGTGCACGTGGTCCGCGTGGGCGTGCGTAAACAGCACCGCATCCACGCCCGCCACACCGGCCGCCACGAGCTGCAGCCGCAACTCGGGCGGCGTGTCGATGAGGAGCCGTCGCCCTCCAGACTCGATCAATACGGCGCTGCGCGTGCGTCGATCGCGCGGATCGGTCGAGGTGCAGGTGCGGCACTGGCACCCGATCTGCGGCACACCGTACGAGGTCCCGGTCCCCAGAAACACCAGCCTCACGTCACACGACCTCGACCTTGAGGAGGTTCGTGGCACCCGATACCTCCCACGGCACTCCCGCGGTCATCACGATCCGGTCGCCGGCGCGCGCATACCCACGCCTCAAGAGCAGATCGCGCACCACGGCGAGCATGGCATCGTAGCCCGGGACGCGATCCACGAGCACCGGCGTCACTCCCCAGACCAACGCGAGTTGACGATACGACGCGGGCTCGGTCGTGACCGCGAGGATTGGCACCGGCGTGCGGAGCGCGGCGACCTTACGGGCCGTGAAGCCGCCCTTCGTGAGCGTGACGATGAGCGGCGTGTGCAGCATCCGCGCCACCGCGCTCGTCCCGAGCGCGATCGCGTCCTCCACCGACACCATCTCTCCGGGGGCGGGCCGGCGCTCGTCGCGGCCGAGCCCCGCGCCCGCGACCGCGCCTTGGCGCTCCATCTCCCGGATGATGCGGTCCATCGCCCCCACGGCCTCAAACGGATACGTCCCTACCGCCGTCTCGGCCGAGAGCATGACGGCGTCAGTGCCGTCGAGGATCGCGTTTGCCACGTCGGACGCCTCGGCCCGCGTGGGACGCGGATGGTGCACCATCGACTCGAGCATTTGGGTCGCCGTGATGACAGGCTTGCCGTGGCGATTCGCCTCGCGGATCAGCCGCTTCTGCACGACCGGCACCTCCTCGAACGGCAATTCGACGCCGAGATCGCCGCGCGCCACCATCACCGCGTCGCACGCGTCGAGGATGCGCGGCAGGTCGTCGAGCGCGGTGGCCTTTTCGATCTTCGCAACGAGCTTCATGTCGGGGGGCACGAGCTCCCGCAGCTCGGCCAGATCCTCCGCCCGCCGCACGAAGGACAGTGCCAGGTAGTCCGCGCCCGCGCGCGCGGCGTGGGCCGCATCCTCGCGGTCCTTCGCCGTGAGCGCCGGGGCAGACACCTGCAGCCCCGGGAGGTTCATGCCCTTGTGTGAGGTAAGCGTGCCGCCGTCCACCACCCGCCCCTCCACCCGCGGGGGGAGGCTGCGCGTCACCTCGACCGAGAGCAGGCCGTCGTCGAGCAGGATGCGGGCCCCGGGGCGCACGTCCGCGGCGAGGTCGGCGTAGGTGGTCGGCAACTCGTCGCCGCGCGCCACGTCCTCCGGCGCGAACACGACCGTCTGGCCGCGCGCGAGCTCGCGCGGCGCGGTCAGGTTGCCCACCCGAATCCGGGGGCCCTGCAGATCCACGAGCACGGCCACCGGCAGGTCCGCCGCCGCTGCTACCCGACGCACCGTGGCGATCCACTCGGCGCGCAACTCCGGAGTGCCGTGTGACGCGTTCACGCGGATCACGTTCACTCCCGATTCGATCAACCCCGCGATCCCTTCGGGCGTACCCGTGGCGGGGCCAAGTGTCGCGACGATCTTAGTGCGGCGGATCAGGTCGGTCCCCTTTCCGTTTCCGTGAGCGCCGCGACCAGCGCTGGCAAGACGTGGCCGGCTGGTCCGCGGCAAGCGATGCGCGCGGCAGGCGAGACCTCGGTGGGTTCGGGGTTGATCTCGATCACCGCTGCGCCGGCGTCGCGCGCGACAAAGGGAAGCTGTGCCGCCGGCCACACCAGGCCCGATGTCCCTACCACCACCATCGCGTCGCAGCGGGCCGCCGCGTCCCAGGCGGCGGTGGTCACCGCCACCGGCAGCAGCTCGCCAAACCATACCACGTCGGGCCGCACCGGCGCGCCGCAGCGGTGGCAGAGCGGCGGCGCACGCTCGGTGTCCTTTTCGGGATCGGCGATCTCGTCGGCGGGGAAAGGGTGCCGCGCGTCCACGCACGAGAACCGCTCGAGCGAGCCATGCAGCTCCAGCACACGGGCGCTGCCCGCGCGGTGGTGCAACCCATCGACGTTCTGGGTGATGATCGTCAGCTCCGGCACGATCCGCTCGAGCGCCACCAGGGCATGATAGCCGGGGTGTGGCACCGCCGCACGGACGAGGCGACGGCGCCAAGTATACCAGCCAAACACTCGGGCCGGGTTGCGCCGGAACGCCGCCTCGGTCGCGAGCTCGGCCGGATCGTAGCGTGCCCACACACCCGTGAGCGCGTCGCGAAACGTGGGGATCCCGCTCTCGCGCGACATCCCCGCCCCCGTGGTCACGACCACCGCGCGCGCCGTGGCGATCAGGCGTGCGGCAGCGGGAATCGTCGCCTCATCAGTTTTCAACATTCCGCGAGGATTGCTAGGTGTGGAAAACACTCGACCGCAGGGTGTCGCGCCACGGCGTCATGAACGGGAGGCGAGCGCCCTGGACAGGTCGCGTTAAGTCATTACAGACCCGGCGCCTTGGATGCTGGACCTCACGTGCTGTCTCGGGTCCTCGAATACTCACGACACTGCCTTCAGGGTCATGCATAAAGATACGCACACCCGTAAGCCTCCCCGGTCCGCACTCGCTCTCCCCCAGGCGCGGTCAGCGCATGACCCCGATCTGCTTGTCCTCGAGGCGTTGCTTGAACTCCTGCAGCAGGTGCATCGCCCGGGCGATGCTGGACGCGGGGAGTCCTTCGATGGCGCGCGCCGCGAGGCGTCGTTCGAGCTGGCCAGCCCGCAGCAGCACTTCGAGGCCGTGGCGGGTGAGGGTCACCCGGATGCCCCGGTCGTCCTCGGGGTCGGGTGTCGTCTCGACCAAGCCCTTGGTCTCGAGCCGCTGGATGAACGTCGTGGCCGCGGCGCGCGACACGCCGAGCTGGGACGCGATGTCCTTGGGGCGGGCTCCGTCAGGGCCGCCTAGGTCCACCGCCGAGAGGACCGCGTGCGCGCGGTGCGACAGGCCATAGGCCTTAAACGCCCGGTCGCCCGCGTGCTGCACCGCGCCGTGGGCCACGCCGATGGCGTCCGTGAGCTGTAGCGCCAGCGCGGACCGGTCACTCATGAGAGCCTCTCGAAAGAAATTAATATATTGACTATCAACATACTAACTATTTCCCCGCCCGTTGGCAAGCGCCGGTGTGGCGGGACGGCGCCGCGGGCGGCGGTCCGAACGGGTGTGGCGCTCGAGCAGGGGGTCGGATCCGCGCGGCGTCGGCGGGGCGCCCCGCGGTCCGGGGATCAGCCTAGCAGGTTTCGGCCCAGTCGACGGGAGAGGTTGCGCCGCACCGCACGCATTTGAGGGACGTCGGCTTCCCAGCGAAGTCCTGGCGGTAGTGGCACAGCGGGCAGACCGAGTAGGTCGTCACGACGTCGCTTCCCCGCCCTCCCAGGGTCGGCCGCAGCACCCCCGTGCGGACCACGATACTCCAGTGATCCGGGGGGTCGGCCTGCACCGTCACGTCGGTGCGCGCGAGCCGCACGCGCTGCTGGCGGACCTCGACCACGATGTGGCCGTCGGGTGACTCCTCGACGACTGGGTACCACGCTCCACGGCGCAGGATGTCCGCCACGTTGTCGGCGCACCGGGCCCACCCGAGAGTGATCCTCATGGAGTCGTGTTCATGGACGGCAGCCCACATCTTACTACGTTTTGATAGATTTCGTTATGCGCGAACTCGGCCGCATTGTCCGTCTCCAGATTCAGCGCTCCTCGCTCAAGACCGGCGAGAAGCCGCAACGGGTGTATGACCCCTCCCCGCTGCTGTCCGTCGACTGCCTCGCCGTCGGGCCAGATGGGGTGCTCGGGCACGGGGGTGGGGGGGCCTGGCTCGTGGATGTCCATCATCGCGCTCACCCCGAGACCAAGAACGAGGACGGCGCGCACGGCGTGTCGCTCGGCTTCACGTCGCACTATGGCGCGATGCACGACCGGTTCGGCGATCGCATCACCATCGGCTGCGCCGGGGAGAACATCATCGTCGAGACCGCCGGGCGCGTGACGCTGGAGGACGTGGCGCGCGGCGTGGCGTTGCTGGGCGGCGACGGCCGGGAGCTTGCGCGTCTCGAGGTGCTCGAGGTGGCTCGCCCCTGCCGTCCATTCACAGGGTGGGCGCTCGGGGGAAGAGTCGAGGCCGAGGTGCTGAAGGAGCAGCTCCAGTTCCTGGACGGCGGGACCCGGGGCTACTATTGCCAGGGTGTGGCCGCGGGCATCGTGTCCGTGGGCGACCGCGTGGCGGCGCTGTAGCGTCGCCGGAACGCGCACGGGGGACGGGCGCGCGATACGCCACCCGTCCCCCGCTCTCCTCCCCGTGTCCCGGCCCGGCGTCGCAGCGCTTAGCTCAGCTCGTCCCAGGCGAGCGACGCCGCCTTCTTGCACCGCTCGCAGGTCAGCTCCTTGCTGTCGGACCCGAACGCCTGCCGGTGGCGGCAGGCCGGGCACACGGCGTAGGTGAGCGGGAACAGGCGACCCACCCGCTGGATCTCCCGCGGCTCGCAGCGCACGACGCTCCAGCGCTCGGGCGGATGATAGCGGATCTCGAGGAACCGACGGTCCACCGGCACGTTGCGCCGATTCACGTCCAGCACCACGATGTGGCTCGAGGAGATACGAACGACGGGGTACCACGCGCCGCGACGCAGCAGGTGCGCACCGGGCCTCCCGACGCGCGCCCATCCCTTGGCCTGAAGACGCGTGGGAGTCATCGGACGGAAGGGCATGGTCACGCTTGGAGAATAACCCCGCGCGCCGTTACGAGGAGTGACCTCGGTCACACGAGCTAAACACGCGCGTTGTGACCTCTGACCCGCGTCGCCTTGGGCGGCGGGGGAGCCGATACGGCACCGGACGAGGCGCCTGACGCATGCGCCGGGGACGGACGGTGCCGGCGCGCCTCCCCTGCTCCATGCCTGCACCCTGGGACGTGACCGGGCGGCTCCGGATTCGGGGCCGCCCGGTTTTCCACATCACGCGACCCGGGCCGCGCGGGCGTCAGCTCAGCCGCATTCCGAGAATCCACACACGTGGCACTTGGCACAGCCCTCGATGAACGCGAGCTGCGAACCGCAGTCGGGGCAGGCGCCGATGAAGTCCTGCTCCGCGCCGCCGGAACGGAGTGCGGCGAAGCCCTCTGGCCCCGGCACCGCCTCGCGCACCGGCGCGAGCGCGCCGGCGCCGGCGCCCGCGACGCCGCCCAAGAGATCCTGTTGGATGCCCTGCTTTTCCTGCATCCACTTCTCGATCGCGATGCCGATGGCGTCGGGCACCGAGAGCACCTTGTTCGGTCCCAGGCCCACGACTCGGTCCGAGGAGATGCCACGCAGCTGGCGGTATACCTCACGCATCGGGATCCCTGAACGCAGCGCCAGCGAGATCAGGCGCCCGATCGCCTCGACGTCCGCCATGAGCGCGCCGCCCGCCTTGCCGAGTGAGATGAACACCTCGAACGGCTGGCCCTTATCGTCCTCAGTGATGTTCACATACATCGTGCCGAGCGGGGTCTCGATCCGCCGGGTGGCGCCCTTGAGGAGGTCGGGACGCGACCGCTTGGCGCGCCGCTGCAGGTTCTCAGCCTCGGCGTCGTGCAGCTGGGCGCGGGTGCGCCCGAGTTCCGCTTCCAGCTCGGCGAGCCGCCCGAGCGCCTCGGCGAGGGCGTCCGCTCCCGTGGCAGCGCCCGCCGCGGCGGTCGCACTCCGCGTCGTGGCCGCCTGCGCCTGGACCTTCAGCGCGGTCGACCCGGTGGACAACACCTGCATCTCTCGCGCGCCGTCGCGGTACACCGTGACGCCCTTGCAACCGAGCTTGTAGGCGTAGCGGTAGATCTTCTCGACGTACTCCTCCGTCGCGTCGTTCGCGAAGTTGCACGTCTTGGAGATGGCTGAATCGGTGCACTCTTGGAACGCTGCCTGCATCTGGATGTGCCACTCCGGGGTCACGTCGTGCGCCGTGACGAAGACGCGCTGCCACTTGGCCGGCACCTGATCGAAGTGGATGTGACCCACGGCAGCGATCTGCTGCATCACCGCCTCGGAGTACCATCCCTCCTGCTTCGCGAGCGCGACGAAGTCCTCGTTCACGTCGGGCATCAGCACCCCCGCCTGATTCCGCATGAACGCCACGGCGAAGAGCGGCTCGATGCCCGACGAGCAGCCCGCGATGATCGAGATCGTCCCGGTGGGTGCGACCGTGGTGAGGTTGCAGTTGCGCAGCTTCCGCATCGGCCGCACGCGCTCCCCCTTGGGCCCTCGCGCGCAGGTCGCGTCCGGGCCCCAGATCGAACGCTCCCACTCGGGGAAGACGCCGCGCTGCTCGGCGAGCTTCTCAGAGGCGGCCTTCGCCTCCTCGTCCACGAACTCCATCACCTTGCGGCCGAGCGCCACGCCTTCCTCGGAGTCGTAGCCGATCCCCAGCCGGACGAGGAGGTCTGCCCAGCCCATCACGCCGAGGCCGACGCGGCGGATCCGCTGCGCCAGGGCGTCGATCTCCGGCAGCGGGTACTTGTTCGCGTCGATCACATTGTCGAGGAAATGGGTGCAGAGGTGCACGACCGTCCGCAGGCGCTCCCAGTCCACGTCGCCGTCGTGCGCGAACAGCCCCAGGTTCACCGACCCGAGGTTGCAGACGTCGTAGGGCAGGAGCGGCTGCTCGCCGCACGGGTTCGTCGCCTCGTAGCTGCCGAGGTGCGGCACCGGATTGAAGTGGTTCGCCCGATCGATGAAGTACACACCCGGCTCGCCCGTCTTCCAGGCGCCGTGGACGATCGCGCGGAACACCTCGCGCGCCGCGAGCTGGCCGACCACCGACCCGGTGCGGGGGTGGATCAAGTCGTAGCTCGTCCCCTCCTCCAGGGCGCGCATGAAGGCGTCCGTCACCGCCACCGAGATGTTGAAGTTCGTGATCTGCGTGAGGTCGTCCTTACAACGGATGAACTCGAGGATGTCGGGGTGATCGACGCGCAGGATGCCCATGTTGGCGCCGCGGCGCGTGCCGCCCTGCTTCACGACATCGGTCGACGCGTCGTACAGCTTCATGAACGACACGGGGCCGGAGGCGACGCCCATGGTCGAGCGCACCACGTCGTTGTGGGGCCGCAGCCGCGAGAATGAGAACCCCGTCCCGCCCCCCGACTGGTGCACCAGCGCCATCGCCCGCAGCGTGTCATAGATGCCACTATGCCCGTTCGAGAGGCAGTCGTCGACGGGCAGGACGAAACACGCCGACAGCTGCCCCAGGGGACGGCCGGCGTTCATGAGCGTGGGGGAGTTGGGCATCCAGGCCCGCGTCGCCATGAGCTCGAAGAACGTCTCGGCGAGGCCCTCCACCGCCCGTTCCGAGGCGCCGTAGCGCAGGTCGGGTGCGGCCACGGTGCGCGCGACCCGCCAGAACAGGTCCTCGGGCTGCTCGACCGGCGCCCCCTGGTCGTCCTTCACGAGGTAGCGGCGCTCGAGCACCGTGATGGCGTTGGCGCTGAGATCGAGCCTGCCGGTGCGGTGTGAAGCAGTCATCCGAGCTCGTCCCTTTCGGTGAGCGCGTCCTGGAGCGTGGGCGATGGAGTGAAATTTAACCGAGCGCCTGCCGGCTCAAAAGCGCGGGAGGTCAAGGTAGGGGCGGTGAATGGGCCGAGCAAGGCTCGCGGCCCGTCCTGCGCCCGCAAGGGTTTCGCGAATTCACATCACAAACTTGGCCGCGCGAGCGGGAACGTCCCGGCGCGGTGCCGCTCCGCCTCCGCCACGTAGTGCTGCCAGGTCTCGCGAATCCGCTGGCGCAGCGCGTCATCCACCGGCCGCGTTACCCGGGCGGGGACGCCAACGACGAGCGAACCGGGGGCCACGCTCATACCCTCGGGTACCACCGCGCCCGCTGCCACGACACTGCCCGTGCCGATATGAGCGCCGTTCAAGAGCACGCTGCCCATGCCGATCAGGCAGTCGTCCTCCACCGTGCAGCCGTGCAGAATGGCGCGGTGGCCCACGCCGACGCGGGCCCCGATCCGGGCCGGCAGCCCAGTATCCACGTGCACGACCGTGCCATCCTGCAGGTTCGTCGCCTCGCCGATCACGATTGCATCGACATCAGCGCGGACGACCGCACCGTACCACACGCTCGCGCGCGCACCCAGGGTGACGTTCCCGAGCACCACGGCGCCCGGGGCGATGAACGCGCTCGGATGGATGCGGATTACTGCCTCACCGGCACGAACTGCTGTTGGACCCAGGCGTCCACGGGGTCGCCGTTCTTCTGCGCCGGGTTCCACCGCAGGCTCTTGGCCATGTCCAACGCCTCGTTGTTGAACGTGTCGAGGTTGGACCGTCCGTAGACGCGAGCCTCGAGCGTCGCGCCCTCCCGGGAGACGTGGAGCAGCAGGATGGCCTGGCGCGGGAAGATGGTCGCGTCCGCGGGAACCGGGATGCGGGTGGGTGACAGCGGCACCGGCCGGGTGTCGAAGCAAAGGTTGTCCTGGTTGTAGGCGGGCCCGTACTGATCGCACGGCCCGTCCCCCTTGCCGTCCTCGGCCGCGGCGACCGATTGCAGTTCCAGTTTCACCGTGGACGGCGCGCCCGGGGTGATGACGACCTGGCGCTCGAACGGCGCGTATCCGGTGGCGCGCACGACCAGCCGGTAGGTGCCCGGGGGCACGTCGCCTTGGGCACCGCGGAATACCACGCCGTTGAGCGTGACGCGGGCGCCCCGGGGTAGGCCCTCGAGCAGGAGCCGGCCGGGCGCGAAGCGTCCGACCGCGTGCGCGCTCGCGGTATCTGGGGGTGCGACGGCGGCGGGCGGTGCCGCACTGTCGCTGTGTGGCGGCCCCGTGTCGGACAGGAGGCGCTGGGCCAGCGTGTCGCGCTGCAGGATCGCTGCCGCGCTGTCGCGCGGTGCCACGCGCGCGAAGAACAAGAGCCCATTCTTGTAGGCGTAGAGGCCCGGCGCGCCCAGTCCGACGGCCACCACGACGACCCACAACGCGATTCCCGCCCCCACCGAGCGCTTGTGGCGATCGCCCGCCACGCGCGGCAGGGGCGTCGTGGCCGCGCCCGCGAGCCGTGCACCGGCGAGCGACGGGATCGTCTTGGTCGCGGCCGTGGCGAGCCCGACCGCTGCGAAGCCGCCCCCCGCCTCGAGGGCCTGCACCAGGTCGTCCGCCGTCTGAAAGCGATCGTCGGGCGCCTTGGCCATCATCCGCTTGACGACCTCAAACAGCGTGCGCTGATCGTAGGTCTCGAGCGGCGGAGTGGGAATCTCCTCCATGATGTGCTTATAGCCGATCGAGAAGGAGTCGTCCCCGTCGAACGGGACGCGTCCGATGAGACACTGGAAGGCGACGACGCCCAGCGAGTAGATGTCGGAGCGGCCGTCGAGCGGCTGGGCCCGGGCCTGCTCCGGGCTCATGTAGTGCGGCGTCCCGATCGACATGCCCGTACCGGTGAGCTTGCCGCCGGACGCGGCTTTCGCGATGCCGAAATCCGTCACCACGGCCTGGCCGTGCTCATCGAACATGATGTTGTCGGGCTTGATGTCGCGATGCACAATCCCGCTCTTATGCGCATAGGCGAGCGCGCGCGCGACCTGCACCAGGATCTGGCGGATCTCGGCCGGGGGCAAGGTGCCGCGCGCGGCGAGCACATTGGAGAGCGGCTTGCCCCGCAGAAACTTCATGACGAAGTAGATGGCGCGGCCCGACTTGCCGACGCGATAGATCGGGATGATGCCCGGGTGCTCGAGCTTCGCCGAGGTACGGGCTTCGCGCTGGAAGCGCTCGACGAATTCCTTGTCGAAGGCAAGGGAGAACGGCAACACCTTGATGGCAACGTCGCGCTCGAGCTGTTTCTCGCGCGCCTTGAAGACGATCGCCATGCCCCCGCGGCCGAGCTCTTCGATGATCTCGTACTCGTCCTTGAGCTGGTCCCGCACGAGGTCGAACTCGGTGGTCTCGGGCTGATCCCGCGCCGTACTCACCGGAGTCGTCGTCAGGTCCAGCCCGCAGGAGCGGCAGAACTTGCTGGTGTCGTCGTTCTGGGTGCCGCAGCGGGAGCAGTACATCACTTCTCCGAGGGGTCGCGGAAACAACTTAGGGATGCGCCAGAGGGGGTGTCAACTCGACGCATGCGACCCAGGGTCTTCAAAAGTCGGAGCCGAGTGCAAGATAGAGCTGCGGCCGTCGGGCCGTGCCCGAGGGCGCAGCGACGAGCGGCTGCGCGAAACCAAGCCGCAGGGCGAGCAAGAAGTCATAACTCAGCGACACGCGGCTCGCCAGCTCGAGGCCGGCGGAGCGCAGTCGGGTAAACTGCGCTGACGTGCCTGGCGCCCACGCATCGCCCGCGTCGGCGAACGCATTGAGCCACAGTTTGTCCGCGCCGATCGGGAGATGGCCGAGCGCGCGACCGATGAGCGCGAGCGGCAGGCGATACTCGATGCTACCCGTGGCCGCGCGCGGGCCCGAGAGCGTTCCGTTGGGATAGCCGCGAACCGGGAACGTGCGTGACACGCCGAGCGACTGGCCGAAGCTCACGCTCACGGTCCCCGAGGACACACCCCCGATGCTGTAGATCGCGCCGAGCGGGCCGCTCGTGCCGCCCGCGGCCAGCCGCACGGCGAGCACGTGATGGGCAAACCCGCCGAGGCCCGGCACCCGGGCGTACAGGGCGAGCCGCCCGCGCAGCTCGTTCGACCAGCGCGTGGTGGCCGCCTCCTCGCGTCGCCGGTAGGTGAGCGAGGCGAAAAAGCCGTGCTCCGGAGACACGGCGAGCGCTCCGGTCACGAGATGCGACAACGCGAGCGTCACGGAGCCGCCGACCAAGTCCTGCGTCTCGCACCCCGAACACACGGTCGCGAGCGCCGTTGCGGGAATCGTGGCGAAGTGGGTGCGCTCGAGCTCCGCGGCCACGCGGACGCTCGCGAAGCTGCGCCAGCGTTGCGCGACGAAGGACGCGCCCAGCGCGGCCCGCTGATAGAGCTCGGAGAGCGTGAGGCTGCCCGCCTGCGGCGGCGGCAGCAAGTCGAGCCAGCGGCTCGACACAAAGAGATCGAGCGTCGGATTGCCGAGGCCTTGATAGAGGAGCGTCAGATCGCCTGCGGCGCGCCAGCGCTGTGGCGCGACGAACAGGTCGACGAGGTACTGAACCCGGCCCAGCGCGTCCGCTCCTGCCGTCACGGCGCCGCCGAACCGCCCCGAGGGCCCCGCGTTGAGGAAGAACGGAACCCAGAAGTGCGGCGCCAGCGACGGCCACATGGCATAGCCCGTCTCGCGCGTCGCCACCTGAGGAGCCGGCTCGAAGGGCAGCGGGTCGGGGAACGCCGCCGGCGCGCCGCCCGCGAGCGGCTGGGCATGGCGTAGCTCCCAGCCGCGCGCTCGGGGGGTCGCGTAGACGAGTGTCCCGTCCGTGAGCGGGGCCGGGGCCCGAGCGCCGAGCGGATCACTCGTGAGCGGCTCCGCCACACCCGCATCGCGCCAGCGATACGCTTGCGGGAACCCCGTCGGATCCGCGACGAACCACAGCTCGCCGCCGGGCGTCCACACAGGGTCCGCGATGCTGACGCGGGTGTCCACGAGCGCCGTGCCGGCAGCCGGTCGTTCGGCCGGCCACTCGAACAGCGACCAGCGACCGTTCGCGGCACGGCTCCCCGCGAGCGAGCGGCCGTCGGGCGAGAACGCCAGCTCCGTCCAGACGGCACCGCCCGGGCTGGCGGGCACCGGCACGCTCGGCACGGCAGCCGCCGGCCCGAGGACGATCGTCGCCAGCCGGCCACCGCCGCCCGCCGGTGCCACGAGCCGGGCGCCCCACGTGCGGCGCTGCCAGGCACGTCCCGGCACCCAACCGTACAGATCGCTGCGGATCCGCCAGCGCGTGGTGTAGTCGAGCTGCGTGACCATGAGCGTGTCCCCGACCCAGTCGTAATCCACGCCGCCATTCACGCGGTGGCTCGCGATCGGGTGGAACGTGGCCGCGTCGATGACGCGAAGCTCGCTCGCCCCTTTGCCGTCGTCCCGCACGTAGGCGAGACGGCGGCCATCGGGCGAGACGCGCGCGACGGGCTCAGTGCGCAGCAGGCTGTCGAGCCGCTCGGCCAGCGGGAGCTGCGCGCCCGGGCCGGGCGCTGGCTCAGTGCCGCGCGGCCACTCGGCCCCGAGCGTACGCCCCGGGGCGGCGCGCGCCAACGGGCGCCCCACGCGGAACGGAATCCACTGCCCCGACGCGGCCTCTACGAAGCGCGGCACCACCGAGTCCCCCAGCACGCCGGCGACGTAGTGAAAGAAGCGGCTGCCGTAGGCGTAGGGGACGAGCCCGTCCGCCCAGCGCGTGAACAGCAAGGCGTCCCACGGTGAGCGCGACGTCCCGGCGGCATGATCCGCGGCGAGCAGTTGGGTGTGGAAGCTGCCACGCACCCGCCCACCGTTCGTGAACTTCGATTCGTAGTACGTCGCGAGTCCTTCGATGACCCAGCTCGGCTGGTACTCGTTCGGGAAGGCCCCCGGCGCACGACCCAGCACGCGTTGCACGGTACTCCAGATGCCCTTCGAGCGATCGAGGTGGAAGACGTGGGTGAGCTCGTGGGTGGTTACGAGACGCAGCCAGCTATCGTAGAACAGCAGGCCGTGGTCGCCTGCTGGTGGGGTGGCGAAGATCGTGATGCGGCTCGTGGGAAACACGGTCGTGAACCCGTTCGCAGCATCGATGTCGTCGCCGAGGGTCACGTCCACCACTCCGCGCGGCGGGTGCAGCTCGCCCGCGAGCAACGCGTACGATCGCTCGGCCTCGCGCGCCTCGACGAGCGCGGACTCACGATAGTCGGGCCGAAAATGGATCCGGAAGTGGGGCGTGTGGAGGGTACGCCAGGGACCGGACGGATCGACCTGCGCCGCGGCCCGCCCGGTGAGCAGGGACAACAGGCACAGGGCGGCGCACGGCCACCACGTTCCGGCCCCCGCCGTTTGGCTGGGGCGCTCATGCCCGGTACGCGGGCGACCGGAAGCGACGGTCTTCACGGTTCGCGCGCGCGCGCCCGCAAGAACGCCTCGATCCCGCGGGTAACGCCGCGCGCGTAGCGCCATTGCCCGTCTTCGCCCGCGAGCATTTCCTCTTGCTCGGGCACCATCATGAACAGACCCTCCGTCAGCGCGGCCGGCATCCACGTGGGTCGCACCAGCGCGTAGTCACCCCGCCCGATCCCGAGGTTCCGCACACCGAACTCCGCGACCAGGGCGCGGTCCAACTCGCGCGCCAGCGAAACGCTCCGCGGGTGGAAGTAGTACACGCTGGTCCCGCTGTTGGTGAACGGGTTGACACCGTCGGGGAGGGCGTTGGCGTGAATCGACACGAGCACATCCGCGTCGTGCTGTTCGGCGAACTGCGTGCGCGCGTACAGGTCCACGGGCGCGGTGTCGCTGCGCGTGAGCAGCACGGTTGCTCCCGCGCGCTCGAGCAGCCGCTTGGCCTTGAGCGCGACCGCGAGCGTCGCGACGGGCTCCCACAATCCCGTGGGCCCCGTGGCCCCGAGTGGCGGATGGCCGGGATCGAGCACGACGGTGCGGTGGGCGAGCGGCCGTCCCCGATCGATCGTCGGGGGGCGGCGGACTTCGAGCAGCAAGTCGCGCCCGTCGAACCGCGCGCGATAGCCCCACACGCGACGCGACAGCTCGAGGGTGATCGTCAGTTCGTCCCTCGTGGGCTGCGCGTAGCTCATTCGCGTGACCAAGGGGTCCGTGCCGCCGTACTGCATCCAGTTGATATCCGAGGCCGCTCCGTACAACCGTAGGGTCAGGCTCCGCTCGTGCTCCGTCACCTGGAATGGCAGCCGGGCGGGAAGCGGAACGCGGAGGATCGCCGCCCGCGCCGCTGAGACCAGCCGCACCGCGCCGACCGCGCCGCCTGGAGGCGGCGTGCCCGGCGCGAGCGGCACGACGTCTGCCGTGTTGACCCATGCGACGGCGCCGCGCGACAGCTGGAGCCGCACCTGATCGTTCCAGCGGCCCGACTGGACCGCGGTGGTCCCCATGGGGAAGAACCAGTTGTAGGTCCCGTGGGGCACCGCGCGCCCGGCCGTCAGGCTGTCGGTCGTGCCGGTGTGCGCCGTGTCGTGGTTCAAGCGCACCACCGTGGGAAGGGTCATGTCCGCGAGCGCGACCGTGAGCGGCCAGCGCGCGCTCGTCGTATCTCCGGCGACCGCCACGTCCAGCGTGGCGCACCCTGTGCGACCGTCTGTGCACAGCGGCGCGGCGGGGAGCCAGCCAGCGTAGCGCGCCGCATCGGGCGGCAGCGAGTACCCGGCGGAATCGATGGCAAACGCCTGCAGGCCCCACGCACGCTCGGCCGGAAGCGTGTCGGGGACGAGCGGAATCATCGCGCCCCCCGGGAGCGCGAGCTGCACCGAGGCGCCGGGCGTCGCGCGCACGCTCAGCACGATCCCCTCCCCCGCTGGCAGCAGGAGGCTACCCGTCGGCGTAAAGCTGGTCGTGTCAATCCAAGCCGCGTGCCCCGGTGGCGGGTGAAATCGCGGCGCGATGCGAGCCACGACGAGCGTCGCAGCCGAATCGACTCCCGCATGCGCCACCAGTCGGAGCTGGGTGAGCGTATCGTCTGGCAGCCCGAGCCACGCGAGCCACGCCCCGTTCCCTCGCACGGGAACGGGACGGCCCTCGAGGGTGAGACGCAACGGCCCACTCCCGCCCCGCACCGAGCCAAACACGAAGGCCGAGTCGTGCGACTGCAGGATGTCGGTGGCGGCGGGGTAGACCACATTGATGCGCAGCGATTCACGGGTGACGACGGGCGGACGCGGGGGTGGAGGAGCAGTGCCGGCGCGCGGGACGGCGCATCCGGTCACCACGCTCAGGAGCAGGCCGCCGACCATTCGCACAGGGGCGTCAAGGTAGCATCAGCGCTTTCGACCCGCCAATTTGCCGAATCGATTGGCATGCCGTAACTTGTGCGCCTTGTGGAGTACCTTCCTCTGTGACCGCTTGCGCCTACTGCGGGCGCGATAACGAGCCCGGCGCGCAGTTCTGCATGGATTGCGGCAAACCCATGGGGAAGGCTGCGGCGCGGAAAGCCGCGGCGGCGGGGGCAGGAGGCAGGGGGGCGGTAGCGGTGCCCGGGACGCGCACCGTGGTGGCGCCCGCGACCGGCCCGGGCGATGCCGCCACGTGCCCCTTCTGCGCCGCTCTGGTCGGCGCGGGCCAGCAGTTTTGCCCGCAGTGCGGGCGTCGGCTCGGGGCGCCCGGCTCGGGCCCGACCTGCGCGCGCTGCAGCTCACCGGTGGGTCTCGCGACAAAGTTCTGTGCCGTCTGCGGCGCCCCGCTCGGCCAGGTCGCGCCCGCGCGCCGCCCCGCGCCCGGTGCAGCTCGGACGGGTGGCACCGTCACCCTCACCCTGCTCGACGACAGTGGCAGCGCCCTGCAGCACTTCGAGCGCAGCAGTCCCGACACGACGATCGGGCGTCAGGATGGCGACATCCGCTTTCCGGACGATGGGGTCCTGTCGCCGCTGCACGCGAAGATCTCGTGGGAGCACGACGCGCTCGTCGTCCGAGACCTCGGCAGTCGCAACGGCACGTGGGTGTTCCTGGAGGCGCCGCACCGCCTGCTCGATGGCGATCTGCTCCTGATCGGCTCGCAGGTTATCCGGTTCCGCCGGCTCGGCTATCCCGGCCCCCACCCGCCGGACGCGGACGCGACGCGGCGGATGGGCAGCCTGATTCCGAGCGCCGACATCGCGAGCCTCAGCCAACTCCGCTCCGACGGCAGCGTGCGCGACGTGATCCAGCTCTCGCCCGGTCGCGACGTCACAATCGGCCGGGAGCAGGGCGACTGGGTTTTTCCGTACGACCCATCGATGAGTGCGCGCCATGCCCAGGTCCGGTCCGAGGACGCGGACTTCGTCGTCGTCGATGCCGACAGTCGCAACGGGATCGCCATCGCCGCGCGCGGGGACATGCCACTGCGCCACCACTCGCGCATTCTGGTCGGCGACAAACTGCTCCGCATCGAGCTGTCGCCGTGAAGATCTGTCCCGTGTGCTCGACCGAATACGCAGACGACGTGCGGTTTTGTCCGAACGACGGGCAAACGCTGCGTGCGTCGTCGCCCGGGCACGATCTCGTGGGTCAGGTGATCGCCGACCGCTACCACGTCGTGCGGAAGCTGGGAGAAGGGGGGATGGGACAGGTGTACCTCGCCGAGCACGTGAAGATGGGCCGCAAGAGCGCCATCAAGGTGATGAATCCGGCGATGGTGCACGACCCCGATGCGGTGGCGCGGTTCAACCGCGAGGCGGCGAACGCCAGTCGCATCACGCATCCCAACGTCTGTGCGATTTACGATTTCGGCGAAACGCCTGAAGGGCTCATCTACCTCGCGATGGAGTTTGTCGAAGGCGAGCCGCTCACCGACGTGCTCGAGCGAGAGCGCGCGCTGCCGGCGCCCCGCGCGGCGGCGATCTTCCTGCAAGTGGCCGACGCGCTCCAGGCGGCCCACGACCTCGGCATCGTCCATCGCGACCTGAAGCCCGACAACATCATGCTCGCCCGGGCGCGCGACGGTTCGGACGTCGTGAAGGTGGTGGATTTCGGCATCGCGAAGGCCGTGGGGGGCGACGACAGTCAGAAGGTGACCAAGACCGGTCTCGTTGTCGGCACGCCCGAGTTCATGAGTCCCGAGCAGCTCTCCGGGGACAAGGTCGACGGCCGCAGCGACCTCTACACGCTCGCGCTCGTCCTCTTCAAGATGCTGACGGGCAAGCTGCCGTTCGCGGGCGAGACGGTGCAGGACACGATGGTGAAGCGCCTCACCGAGGACCCGGCAACGCTCGCGGCGGTGCGAGCTGACTTGGCCTTCCCGCCGGGGCTGCAGGCCACGCTCGACGCGGCCCTCAGGCGGAGCCCGGCAGATCGTTACCGGTCGACCACCAAGTTCGCACGCGACGTCGCCGCGGTGCTCGGTCTCGAGCGCGGCGGCGGCGTCCCCCTGCCCCCGACCCGACCCGACGCCGACGGGAAGACCGAGCTGCTGCGACGCCCCACTCCCCCCGCTGCGGCAGCCACGCCCCCGGCCCCGCGGGCGGGGCCGAAGCGCTCGCGGGTGCCGCTGATCGCAAGCGCGGTCGTGGTGCTGGGCGGAGCGGGTGCCGCGATCGCGATCCTCGGGCGTGCCAAGAAGACCGATGCGGCCGCGCGCCTCGACTCGGTGACCCAACGGGTACCGCGGGCTGGGGCGGACACGGCGTCGCCCCGCAGGGCGGTGTCCGCACCCGTGCCCGAGTCGTCGCGCGTCGCCGGCGGCCGGGCGACGGCAGTGGACAGCAGCGCCGTCGACAGCGCCCTCGGCCGCATCGTCGACCTCGTCGTCAGCCCCACCACGGCGGCGGAAGGGCGGCGTCGCGCCAAGCTTATCTACGATGACCACAGGGTTCCGACGCGGCTCCGGGCCCAGGCGGCGTTCATGATGGCCAACGCCTATTTCATCGAGCGCCGCAAAGACGACGCCTGCAGTTGGAGAAGCCTGGCGCTGGGGTTGGCGCCGGGGAACGAAGTCTATCTCACGTTCCAGCGCGAAGGCTGTCCCTAGCATGTTCGGGCGCTCATCCAAACCGATCAAGGTCGAGGTCTTCGCGAAGACCGATCTAGGCCGGACCCGCGACCACAACGAGGATCGCTTTCTCGTGGCGGATCTGACGCGCCGCCAGGCGTCCCTGTTGCCGGCGGTGCGGAACCACGAGATCGGTCCGCGGGGCTCGTTGTTCGTTGTGGCCGACGGCATGGGCGGCGCCGCTGCGGGCGAGGTGGCGAGCGCGATGGCCACTGAGACAGTGTACGAGCACATGGTGCAAACGTGGGGTCGCGAGCCGGAAGCGACACCGCAGCGGATCGCCTACCGGCTCCGCGAAGCGGTGGAGGTGGCGAACAACCGCATCCACACCTACGCGGCCGCGCACCCCGAGGTCCGCGGCATGGGGACGACGACCACAGCGGTGGCCGTTCTCGCGGACCATGTCTTTCTCTCGCAGGTAGGCGACAGCCGTGCCTATCTGATCCGCCAGGGGCGGGCCGTGCAGCTTACCAAGGACCAGTCCTTGATGCAGCGGCTGGTCGAGGCGGGCGAGCTGACCGAGGAAGAAGCGGCCAAGAGCGAGCGCCGCAACATCATCCTCCAAGCACTCGGCCCCGACGCGCGCGTCAAGGTGGACCTCACCCATCAGGAGCTGCGGCGCGGGGACATCCTCGTGCTCTGCTCGGACGGTCTCTCAGGCCTGGTCAAGAAAGAGGAGATCGCCGAGATCGCAGGGCGCGAGCGGGACCTGCAGGTCGCCTGTGACCAGCTCATCGCGCTGGCCAACCAGCGGGGCGGGCCCGACAACATCAGCGTCATCCTCGCGCGGTTCGACGGCGAGGGGCTCCGCCCACCGGAACCGAGTGCGGAGGTGGGGCATCAGGTGTACCCCCTCATCGACACCGAGACCAGCACGGAGCCCGTGCCCGTGTATAAGGGGAGCCCGCCACCCGAGCCCCTGGCCCGAGTTCGCTGGCGCCTGCTCGCCATCCTCCTCGCGGCCGCCGTCGCCTCGGCCGTAGCGCTGTACGTCGTCAAACGGAGCCCGTGAGCGCGGAGTTCCGGTTTCTCTCAGGTGCTCGCGCCGGTCAGGTCGAGACCTTCCGCAAAGCCTACATCGGTCTGGGCCGCCATCCCCTCTCTGATGTCCGCTTCGACGTCGAGCGCGATCTCGACGTTTCCGGGCGGCATGCGAGTGTCGTCCGCCACGGCGAGGCGTTCGTATTGCGCGACCTGGGGAGCACGAACGGCACGTTCGTGAACGGGCAGCGGATCGCCGGCGACGTCGCCCTGCAGGACGGCGACGTGATCGCCTTCGGACAGAACGGGCCCGTGGTCGAATTCCACGTCCTGCAAGAGGCGGACACGGCAGCCGCGGCGGTCGCGTCCGCGGCGGCCCGCAAGTCCGCGGAGCGGATATCGGCGTCGCGCGCGCAGTATCCGGCGGTCGCGGCGCCGCCCGCTCCCGCGCGGCGCTCCAGTTCGGCCGTGCGGATTGCGGCCGAGGTAGCGCGCCAAACGTCTCAGCTGCGCCGCACCACCAAGCTCCTGATCGCCCTGCTCGTAGCCGCGCTCGCCGCGTTCGGCTGGGTCCAGTGGCAGACCTCCGTCGACGCGGCTGAGCTCGCCCGGCTGCAGGCGCGGGCGGACAGCCTGGCGCAGCAGGCGCAAGGCCTGCTCGCGCGGTTTCAGACCGAGCTCGCGAGTGTGCGGGACGCGCTGCGGCAGTCGCAGGCGGAGGTGGGGCGGCTCCGCGGCGAGCTCCGCTCGGCGGGCTCGAGCACCGATCCGGGCGCCGTCGCGCGACTGCGGGCCGAACTCAACGCGGCCGAGGCGCGTCAACGGGACCTCGCCGGCGCCGCGGCGGTCGACTACCACGCGATCTCACGGCAGAACCAAGACGCCGTGGCACTCCTCATCGTCGCCTACTCCGACAGCGAGTTCTTCAGCGGCACCGCCTTCGCGGTCGACTCGCAAGGCACTCTCGTCACGAACAAGCACGTGTTAGTGGGTGTGGAGGGCCGCCGCACGCCCCAGCGGATCGCGGTGAAGTTCTCCGGCAGTCGGCAATGGTTCCCGGGCCGGCTCGTCGGGGTGGCCGAGTCGACGGACGTTGGCGTCGTGCGTGTCGACATTCGCGGCGGCACGCCGCGGGTCGCGGGCTTCGCGCGCGACGGGCGGCCGCTCGAGCGGGGCGATCCCGTGGCCATCATCGGGTACCCGTTGGGCGAGGACTTGCCGATGGAGCGCCGCGGTCCGAGCGGGGTGGTCGCCGATCCCACCCTTACCGTCGGGACCGTCAGCAAAGTGCTCGCAACCCTCGTGCAAGTGGATGGCTACGGTGCCCCCGGCTCATCGGGGAGTCCCATTTTCGACCGTCAGGGCCACGTAGCGGCGGTCCTGTTCGGGGGCAACCGCGAATCACAAGGGAAGATCATCTACGCGCTCCCCGCGAGTCAGGTCATCGCGTACCTCAGCGAACTCCATCCTCTTCCGTAGGGGCGCGACCGGGCGCCCCCGTTCGGACCAGCCGCTCACCCGAGCCAGCCGATCACGCGCCGCGCCGCTGCCCGTTGCATCAGCCGTTGTCCGTGCCAACACAAGAGCACCGGCATCGCGCCCGGGATCTGGTCCACGAGCCGGGGGTGCCCGAACAGCACCACGAGCGCGGCATCCGGCAGCAGCCGTCGCAACGCGGCGCGCGACCGGGCACCGAGGTCGGCCCGCCCCTTCCACGACCGGGGTTCGGCATACACCAGGACGATGCGGCTCGAGCCCGCCCGGGCCCGCTGCGCGACCGGCACGCCAGCCTCCACCAGCGCCTGCGCGAAGGCATCGCGCGGTCCGACGCTGTAGGGACCTCCCACGTCGTCGTCCACGATGGCGACGGTGACCGGCGTGCGGAGGCGCGGCGCAGCGCCACGCACGAGGTGCGTCGTCCGCTCGGCCAGGCCGTTGGCGAACACGCCATGGGCGACGAGATCGGGCGCACCCTGGTCCGGAAGATTGCTCCAAGCCGCGAGCGCCGCGTCGTAGCGACCGAGCGCCTGGTCCGCCCGCGCGGCAGGGATGTCGCCGCCGACGGCGCGGTCGAGGGCCGCGACCACGCTCCGGAAGTCGTCCGGGTAGAGCAGCGCGTCGCACCCGGCGGCGACGGCGCGGACCGTCGCCGCGGGCACAGGCTGCGCCGCGCTCGCGCCCGCCATGATGAGCGCGTCGGTCACGACCAACCCGCCAAAGTTGAGTGTGTCGCGGAGGTAGCCCAGGATCTCCGGGGAGAAACTCGCCGCCCGCTCGGAGCGATCCCACGCGGGGTAGGCCACGAAGGCGCTCATCACGCTGCCCACGCCGGCGCGCAGCGTGTATTCGAAGGGCACGCCATCCATTCGCACGAGCTCCGCGACAGGCGCGTGGACGCGGGGGAGGGTCGCATGCGAATCCTGAGTCGTTCGCCCGTGCCCCGGGTAATGCTTCGCGCATCCCTGGACACCGTGTTCCTGGAGACTCCGGACCCAGACCGCCGCCTGCTCGCCTACCCGCACGGGGTCCGCTCCGAACGAGCGGGTCTGCACGATGGGGTTCCGCGGTTCCAGGTCGAGATCACAGACGGGGGCGAAGGCCCAGTTGAGGCCGACCGAGCGGGCTTCCGTCGCCGTGACGATGCCGCACGCCCCGGTCGCCTCGAGGTCGTCGAGCCACCCGAGCGCCGCCGGCGGCGGCAGCTCCGTGAGCCCCTGCACGTACTGCCCCGGGCCGCGTTCCAGGTCGGCGCCCAGGAGCAGCGGTCGCCCGGCTTGTTGACGCAGCTCCCGGGTGAGCGTCACGACCGCCTCGTGCGTCCCGCCAAAGACGATGAACCCGCCCACGCCCAGGGCGAGCGCTGCGTCGATCTTCGCGCGCTCGTGCGCGAAGCTCTCGCGGCGCCACCGGAGCGCCGGGAACACCAGCCGAGCGAGCGACGCCGTCACGCCGGGGTGACGTGGCCGAGGATGCGCGGGCCGCGCGCGCCGGTCGCGGCCGGCACGTTGCCCGGTTTCCCGAGCAGCGCGAGAAAGCCGAGGAACGCGAACACGAGCGCCTCCTTGGCCTCACCGTCGAAGAACACGCCATCGAACGGCAGGACGGGGCGGGGCGCGACACGGGCCGTGAGAAGCTCGACGAGCCGCGCATTGCGGGCGCCGCCGCCCGAGAGCACGAGGTCGGCGTCCGCACCTGCCGGGGTCCAGCGCTCGATCCCGCGGGCCACGGACTCGACGGTGAGTGCTGTCGCCGTCGCCACCACGTCGTTGTCGGACCCACCCGCCTGTTTGACGTCCGCAACCAGTCTTGCGGCGTAGTCGGGGCCGAAGCGCTCCCGCCCAGTGCTCTTGGGCGGGGGTGCCACGAAGTAGGGATCGGCGAGCAGTCGGTCGAGCACCTTGCGCGCCGGCTTGCCGCGCCGGGCCCGCTCCCCATCGGCGTCGAACGGCGCGGCGGGATCGAGCTGCCGCGTCACGGCATCGACGACCGCGACACCGGGCCCCGTGTCGAACGCCACCGCGCCATCGATGCCTCCGCGGCGCGGCGCAAACGTGACATTCGCCATGCCGCCGATGTTCAGCAGCAAGCGACCGCGCTCGGGGTGGCCGAACAGGAGGACGTCGGCGATGGGAACGAGTGGCGCCCCCTGCCCGCCGGCGGCCACGTCGCGGGCGCGGAAGTCACTCACCACCCGTACCCCCACCCGTTCGGCGATCACCGCCGGGTCCCCGAGCTGCAGGCTGGCGCGACCCGGCTCGTGCCAGACCGTCTGGCCGTGCGACGCCACGAACGCCACGTCGCGGGGCGCGACCTTGGCCGTGGCCAGCAGTTCGAGCACCGCCCCGGCAAAGCGTTCGCCCAAGGCCACGTGTAGGAGCGCCAGCTCACGCGCACCGCCACGCGCGATCGTCTCGATGATCTGGGCGCGCTCAGGCGCGGCGTAGGCGTCCTGGTGGAACGCCACGAGCCGTGCGTCGAGCGGCGCCTCCGTGAGACGCACGAGTGCGGTCGAGACGCCGTCGAGCGACGTGCCCGACATCACCCCGACCGCGAGGACCTCCGTCACGCGACTGGCGGCGGGTCGCCCGCGGCCCGGCGCACGAAGCCGCCCACCACCGCGAGTCCCCGCTCCGCTTCCGCCTTCCCCACGCCCTGGCGCACCATCACGATCGCGACCTTCACACTGCCGCCCGCCGCCGCGATCGCTGCGCGCGCGGCGGCGCGGTCGACGGCGCCGCATTCCATCACGATGCGCTCCCCGCGATCCCGCAGCTTATCGCTGACCGCCATCAGGTCAACCATGAGATTCCCGTAGGCGCGCCCGAGCCGGATCATCGCGGCGGTGGAAATCGTGTTGAGCACCAGCTTCGTCGCGGTGCCTGCCTTCATGCGGGTCGACCCGGTAAGGGCCTCCGGCCCGACCTTCGGCAGGATGAGCACGTCGCACGTCTCGACGAGCACCGGCGGCGGGTCGGAGCAGGACACGAGGCCCGTAGTGGCGCCGATGGTCTGCGCCCGCGACAGCGCCGCGCGCACGAACGGCGTCGTCCCGCTCGCCGCGATACCCAGCACGAAGTCGTGCGGCGCGACGCGTGCCTGGTCCATCGCCGCCGTGCCCGCGTTGACGTCGTCCTCGGCGCCTTCGCTGCTCTTCACGAGGGCGCCGTAGCCGCCCGCGATCACCCCCACGACCATCTCGGGTGGTGTGCCGAAGGTCGGGGGGCACTCGCTCGCGTCGAGCACGCCGAGGCGTCCAGACGTCCCAGCGCCTACGTAGATGAGCCGCCCGCCGCGCTGCAACGCGGCCACCACCAGGTCGATCGCCCGCGCGAGTTCCGCGCGGACGGCCCGGACCGCCGGCGCCACCGTTGCATCCTCCGCGTTGATCAGTTCGACGATCTCGAGCGTGGACGCGACGTCGATGCGCTGGGTCTTGGCGTTACGTTGCTCGGTGAGCCGCGGGTCGCGGAAGTCGGGGACGGTCATGACGGGGGTCGAATGGCCCCTAGCGAACACTATCCCGGACGCCCGCAAGCTGCGGTGCGGACCTGAGGCGGTCGAGGTGGGGTCTCTCGACCCACCAGTAGAAGGCCAGAATCGCGGCCTGGTCAAACAGCGCGGCCACCAGGGCGAGGAGCGATCCGGCCACGAGCGCGAGACCGTAGAGGTGGAAATTGCCGACCGTGTACATGGGATTCCACAGAAAGCGGTACGGCCCCGTCGTGTTGGGCACGAGTCGGGCGGGGGGAGTGAAGAAGTTGCGCCAGTAGTAGGCGTCCCAACCGAGTGTTGCTCCAGCCCAAAGCTTGGTCGCGACGCCGGCGAAGATCAGGACCAGCCCCACGCCCACTTCCCCGCCACGGGCCAGCCCGATCGCCGGCGAGTTCCAGGTGACGAGGCAGAGCACGACGAAACTCACCCCGTCGTTGTTCATGACGGTCGCGGCCATCCGGCGGAAGCGGCGGAAGCCTTCCTCGGCACCGTAACGCTGCGCGTAGACGCCCGCGCGGTCCTGACGCTTGAGGGCAATGCCGACGTACAGCACGTAGGCAAGCCGGCTCGCGATGTGGTAGGCGAGCGCGAGCCAGACCCAAGGGGATGTGGGGCTCACCGGCCTCCCTTCTTGCGTTTTCTGGTTACAACCGGCCCCGCAGGAACCGCCTCTCCACCCTCATGTCTCATCCGCATCCCGAGGGGCGGCGCGGGCTCCGGCGCTAAAGTGGAGCCCGGTGACCGATCCGTCTACCATCAAGATTGCAGGCTGGGACGAGTGGCGTTCGGGGAATGTAGCAGGGCCACTCCCAGGCGGGACAGCGGCCAGCGTCCGTTGACCCGACGGCAAGTGGAGGTGCACAATAGGGACATGCGGAGAGCCATCGCCTCAAGCGTCCTGGTCCTGGCCGCCTGCGCCGGCGGCGTCCGACCGCCCGACACCGCACCTGCGGCGCCGGGCGTTCCAGCGGCGGCGGTACCCGCCGGCCCCGAGACGGCGGCGCGCCCGGTCGTGGAGCGGCGTCCGCTTATCGCCGCCGAGTGGCCGCTGGGCGAGCGCGTCAAGGCGGTCGCCGGGGAGCATGCCATGGTGGTCACCTCGCACCCGCTCGCGAGCGACGTGGGGGTGGACATCCTGCGGCGCGGGGGCAACGCCGTCGACGCCGCCGTGGCCGTGGCCTTTGCGCTCGCGGTCGTGCACCCCGTGGCCGGCAACATCGGCGGCGGTGGCTTCATGCTGCTGCGCATGCGCGACGGCGCGGTGCACGCGCTCGACTTCCGCGAGGCCGCTCCCACCGGTGCGACGCGCGACATGTACGTGGATGCCGCGGGCAATAGCACCGATGCTTCGCTCACCGGCCCTCGTTCGGTGGGCGTGCCGGGGAGTGTCGCGGGACTGTTCGAGGCACACCACAAGTTCGGCCGCCTCAGGTGGAAGGACCTCGTCGCGCCTGCCATCCGCCTCGCGCGAGAGGGGTATGTACTCGACGCCGTCCGCAGTCACTCGATCGCCCTCGAAGCCGAGCGGCTCGGCCGGTTCCCGGCATCGCGCACCCAGTTCCTGGCGCATGGGGAGGTGCCATCTCCAGGCACGCGCTTCGTGCAAACGGACCTCGCCCGCACCCTCGAGCTCCTCGGAGACTCAGGCCCGCGCGTCTTCTACCGTGGCAGCATCGCCGAGCTGATCGCGCGGGAGATGGGGCGTGGCGGCGGGCTCGTGACGAAGCAAGACCTCGCGCGCTACCGCGCCAAGTGGCGCACCCCGATCGCGATCGGCTACCGCGGCTACACCATCTACACGATGCCCCCGCCCTCGGGCGGGGGAGTGACCCTCGCCGAGATCCTCAATGTGATGGAGGGATACGCGCCACTCCCACCGTTCGGCAGCGCCGCGCTGATGCATCTCCAGGCGGAGGCGATGCGCCGGGCGTACGCCGACCGGAATGCCTTGCTCGGCGATCCCGATTTCGTCGCCATGCCGCTCGGTCGACTGCTGTCGAAGTCGTACGCGGCGAGCCTGCGCACCGCGATCGACCCCCACCGCGCGACCCCCCTGTCGCCCCTCTCAGGCGTGCGATCCGAGGGGACGGAAACGACGCACTATTCCATCGTGGACGCGGAGGGCGACGCGGTTTCGTGCACCACCACGCTGAACAATGACTTCGGTAGCGCGGTTACCGTGACGGGGGCCGGGTTCCTCCTCAACGACGAGATGGACGACTTCACGGCGGCGCCGGGGAAGCCAAACTTGTTCGGACTCGTGCAGGGGGAGGCGAATGCGATTGCGCCGGGGAAACGCATGCTGTCGGCCATGACGCCGTCGATCGTGCTCGATCCGGCGGGCCAGGTGTTGGTCGTCCTCGGATCGCCCGGCGGCTCGCGCATCACGACGGCGGTGTACCAGGTCATTACCGACGTCATCGACCAGCGGATGCCACTCGCGGATGCGATCGCGGCCCCCCGGCTGCATCACCAGGCCCAACCGGACATCGTGTACGTGGAGCGCAGCGGATTCGTGCAGCCGTCCCTCGACTCGCTCGAGGCCATGGGCCACAAGGTGAGCGTCTGGGGCTACAAGACTGACGTGAACGCGCTAGCGCGCACACCCGCCGGGTGGCTGGGCGTCGCCGATCCCCGACGGGGCGGTGGCGCGGCCGGCTACTGAGTCGGTTCCTGCCTCAGCCGCGCTTTACGACGAGCGGCTTGGTCAGCGCGATCGTGATCGTCGCCCCCTTGGGGATCACGACGTCGATGCTGCGCGTCTGGTGGGCCACGGCCGCTCCCGCAGCGGCGCCGACCGCGCCACCGATCACGGCGCCCTTGGTGTCTTTGCCAAGGAGCTTGCCGATGATCGCGCCCGCGACGGCGCCGCCGCCCACCTTCTCGGCGTCGCCTGTGGTCACGCCACGGCCCTTCCTCACCGTATCCATTGCCACCACCGATGCCTCAATCGGGTAGCTGACACCGCGGACCGTTACGCTCGTCACGTTCAGCTGCAGGATCCCCGTGGAGTTGGCGTGGGCCGCTTCAGCGGCGGCGATCGTCCCTGCCACCGTCGCGCCGGCGGGAATCACGACCCGTCCGGCGGCGTCCTTCACGTCCTGGCCCACCGTGGCGGTGAACGGATCGCCGGCGTTCGCGCCCCGCGTGGTGATGGTGTCCTGCGCGGCGAGCGCCAGACGCGTCCCCGCCGCGAGCGTCGAGGACGCCGGGGGAGGGGGGGCCGGCTTGGGTGCGGCGCGCTGGGGCGGCGGGGCCTTCCGCTCAGGCGCGGCTCGGGCCGGGTCCGTGGTCGGTGCCGGCACGTCGCGGACGGCGGCCGTCGATTCGGTCGGCGCGAGGGTCAGGTTACGCGCCGTTGCATCGGTCGACTGGCTCGTTTGCTCGCCTTTGGCACAGGCGACCAGCAAAGCCGCGGCGAGGGACGCGATGGGCACCAGCAGCTTCGGGCTCATGAGATACCTCGTTCGAGGGAGCGCGCCAGAAATATAGATAGCTGACGATGGAAATACCCACTCAGCCACCGCGACCGAGCCGTGCTCGGCGCTACAGCTTGCTTTTCAGACCCTCCGGCGTCAGCCCTTGCAGCCAGCTCGCCAGGAGGGTGAAGCGGTCGCTCAGCAGCAGCACTCCCAGAATGATGAGCAGGGCGCCCGCGATCCGCTCGACCCAGGCCAAGTGGGGCCGGAATCGCTGAAACCACACGAGAAATCGATCCAGGGCCAGCGCCGTCGCGACGAACGGCACGGCGAGCCCGAGCGAGTAGACGGTCAAGAGTGCCGCCCCGTGCCAGACGCTCGGCTGGGCCGCTGCGAGCGTGAGGATCGCGCCCAGAATCGGCCCGATGCAGGGGGTCCAGGCGGCGCCGAACGTGATACCGACGACGGCCGAGCCGAGATAGCCGAGCGGCTTGCGGGCGAGCTGCAGCTTGCGTTCCCGCATGAGGAAGCCGGGCCGCACGGCGCCGAGGAGATAGAGGCCGAACAGGATGACCACGATGCCGCCCACCCGCCCGATCCAGACCTGCGAGTGCAGCAGCAGCACGCCGAGCGCGGACGCCGTGGCCCCGAGGGCGATGAAAATGGCGGAGAACCCCGCCACGAACCACAGGGCGTGGAGCAGGGCCGTGCCGCGGCGTAGGTCCAGTTCCTCGAGTGTCAGTCCCGTGAGAAAGCCAACGTAGCTCGGGATGAGCGGCAAGACGCAGGGAGAGAGGAAGCTCAGGAGGCCGGCGACGAAGGCGAGCGCGAACGAGGGCGTCACCCGCAGAAGCACACCGCCGAGACGACGGTCGTCCAGCGGCCGTCATCGCCGCACTCGGCGGTGGACGTGACGTTCATCGTTCGCACGATCTCGCCCGACAAGAGCCACTGCTCGCGCCGCTGGTCCCAGGCGCGGTCCGGATCGAACGGCACGCCCAGCACGGTCGCCAGCATCGAGGCGGCCAGGTCCTCGGCGTATTCGCCCGATGTGATCTCGTTCTGGCCATAGCTGTGGTGCTCCGAGATGTAGCCGTGATGGGTCGCGTCGGCTGGCATGGCGACGCCGATGGACGCGGCTACCAGCCGGCTTGGCTCATTGGTGGAGGACTCGGCGATCACCGCGAACACGACCTGGCCGGGCTTCATCAGTGACAGGCCTTCCTCGCGGTCCACCAGCTCGCAGTGGGGCGGGAAGATCGAGCTCACGCGCACAAGGTTGAAGTTGGCAAGATGGGCGTCCCGGAGCGCCATCTCGAAGCTCGTGAGCTTCTCCTTATGCCGACCAACGCCCTTGGTGAGGAAGGCCTTGGTGGGCACGAACATTCGCGATTCGATCAACCCGTCACCTCGCGCGTGCGAAAAGGTTCGTCTGCTGGCGGCGCCGTCCGGTGCTCGCCGGTGGAGATGTCATCGCGGCAACCGCTTGGGTTACCGTCACTCCTCATACCACACGTCTCGCCCGACCGCCACCGGCGGCTCAGGATCTCCGGTCCGCTCCGCGGCGGCGTGCATCACCCGCTCGATGACCGTGGCGGGTGAGAGGGCGGTCTCCGCGACCTCGATCCGCGCCTGGCCCCGCTCCTTCCCGCGCGTCACGAGCATGTAGCGCGCCGTGTACACGCGCAACCGCCCTTCGCCCTCGGGGGCGCGGCAGGCCACCACAGCCGTGCCCCACTCGCGGCCGTCGCGTTTCCACGGCCGGAACAGGTAGATCGTCTCGATCTCGGAGGGCGTCACGCGCAGGGCCACGGCCTCGGCGAGCTTCGCCCACCCAGGCCCGCGGCCCCGATCTAGCGCAGGACGGTCGCCGGGGTCTGTGCCTGCTCCCATCGTTCCACGTAGAAGCGCAGCACATGCATGAAGTCCTGCGCGTTGGTGACGACGCCGTAGGCCTGGTGCGTGCCCCGATCTCGCAGCTTGCTCACGACAAACTCCGTCTGATCGACGCAGATCGTCGTGAGCGGCCGCAGGTCCTCGGGCGCGGGGGTGTCCACGAACGCCGGCAGCATGTTGCCGACGGCGATCGCGTGGAGCGCGGTCGCCACGAACACGGCGAACGTCGCCGATGCCGTGTAGCCCCGCATGGCGTCCTGGGCCGCGAGGGTGTCCGAGAACACCTCCGGCAGCGGGCCGTCGTCGCGGATCGAGCCCGCGAGCACGAAGGGGACGTCCTGCGTGACGAGGGCGTGCATGATCCCCGAAGTCACGAGTCCCTGCCGCACCGCCGCGCCGATCCCACCCACCCGGCGAATCTGATTGATCGCGCGCATGTGCAGCGCGTGCCCCCCCTCCACCCCCTGGCCCGAGCTCGTCATGCCGAGCGTGGTGCCGAAGATGGCGGCCTCGAGATCATGCACGGCGACGGCGTTGCCGCCGAGGAACGCCTGGACGTAGCCGTTGTGGATGAACCAGATCATGTCCTCGCGTGCCCGCGCGTGCACCAGGGCCGGCCCGACTACCCACAGGATCTTGCCGCCGCGTCGCCGCTCTTCCCCCAAGAGCTGCGCCAGAACGGCATAATCCACGGGCTTCTCGCGCGAGACCTCGCTCTGCATGAACCCGAACTCGTTCGCGCTGTGCGCGCCGCCGAGGAAACCCTCGGTGTGCACGAAGATGCCCTCGCGGCCGTCCTCCTCGAGCCCCACGGCGACGAGCTGCCCTTTGCGCACCCGGCGCGGCTCGGTCACGACGAGCTCGCCGCTCGACAGCAGCACGATGGCGCAGTCCATGCGCGGCAACCGTGGCCGCCGCCAGGTCCCCGCGGTCCGGACGTAGGTCGGAAGGTTGGTGGTCGAGAAGAAGCGATCGGGCAGGACGCCGTCCGCCGGCGCCGGCTCGAAGCGTGCATCGGGCGCCTCCGCGAACGGCGACGCCGCGAAGTTGGGCGGGTGGTACTGGAACTGGGGACGCGTCGTCACCCTGCGGGACTCCACGGTGGCAAGAGGGTGAAGATACGCGGGCCGAATCGCCCGACGCAACCGGCCCGCGTCGCAGAATGCGGGCGCGGCGCACGATCGCTCGCTCAGAGCAGCGACACCGGATCGCGATCGACGATCACCACGCCGCGCGTGCGCCCACGCCAAGCGCGTACCACCCGACCGAGCGCCCGCGGCTCGGCCGACTTCGCGAGCACGTGCCAGCGCCACCGACCCTGGAGGCGCGCGATCGGGCACGGCGCCGGCCCCAGCACGCTGAGCGCGCCGGCGAGCCGCTCCGCGTTCGCGCGTCGCAGCCATGCCGCTACGCGCTCCGCCGCCTGTTGCGCCCGCGCCGCATCGGCGTGCGACGCCACGAAGCGCACCACGCCGACGTGGGGTGGATACGCCGGATTGGGCGCCGCGCGCAACGGAAGCTCGACCGCGGCAAACTGAGGCACCGAGTGCGCGGCAGCGGCACGGATGGCGTGGTGCGCGGGCGCCCGCGTCTGGACGTAGACGCGCCCCCCCGCGGGTCCCCGGCCCGCGCGGCCGGCGACCTGGGCCACGAGCTGGAACGTCCGCTCGGCAGCGCGGAAATCAGGGAGGTGGAGTCCCGTGTCGGCGTCCACCACACCGACGACGGTGACGCGCGGAAAGTCGAGCCCCTTCGCGATCATCTGCGTGCCGAGGAGGATGTCGATCTGGCCCTGGGCCATGCGCTCGAGCACTCGATGGTGCGCCCATTTGGTGCTGGTGGTATCCAAGTCCATGCGCGCGATCCGGGCCGCGGGAAACCTGAGCCCCACGAAATGCTCGAGCTGCTGGGTGCCGAGGCCCTTCATGCGTTGCGTCTCGCCGCCACACACCCGGCAGGCGGTTGCGATCGGCTCCTCGTGGCCGCAGTAGTGGCAGCGCAGCGCTGGAGGCGTCCGGTGCACGGTAAGGGCGATGGCGCATTGCCCGCACGTCCGCACGTCGCCGCAGGCGGGACACTGCAGGTAGGTCGCGAAGCCACGCCGGTTCAAGAGCAGGATCACCTGTTCCCCGCGCGCCAGCGCGCCGCGGACGGCCTCGTCGAGCGCCGCCGTCCACGGCACGCCGCGCGCGTCGGGCACGCGCGCCGCGCTGCGGAGGTCGACCACCTCCACCGGCGGCAGCGGGCGGGCGCCGATGCGCTCGGGGAGCTCGAAGCGTGCCAGCTGCCCCGTACCCGCGAGGTGGAGTGTCTCGAGCGACGGCGTTGCGCTGCCGAGCAGCACCCGCGCCCCCTCGAGCCGAGCGCGCACGAGCGCCACGTCGCGCGCGTGGTAGCGCGGCGCGGTGGCCTGTTTGTAGCTCGGCTCGTGCTCTTCGTCCACCACGATCGCCGCCAGCCGCGGGATCGGCGCGAACACCGCCGAGCGCGGACCCACGGCCACGCGTCGCTCCCCGCGCCGCAGGGCGCGCCATGCGTCCGCCCGCTCCCCGTCGGACAGCCCCGAATGCAGCACCGCTACCTGGTCCCCGAACACGCCCCGCACGCGCGCTACGGTTTGGGGCGTGAGCGCGATCTCGGGCACGAGCAGGATGGCACCGCCGCCCGTCGCTACCAGGTGACGCAGCACTTCGAGGTAGACGAGCGTCTTCCCCGACGCGGTAACCCCCTGGATCAGGGCGGGCCGCTCAGGCGGCGTCGCCAGGATGCCGGCCACGACGCGACGCTGGTCCGGCGTGAGCTCGGCGGGAGGCGGGGAGGAGAGCTCGGCAAATGGATCACGGGGGCGCGGCACGTCGGCATAGCGCGCGAGCCGTTGCGCGACGAGCCCATCCAGTGCGGAGCGCGACAGTCCCAGTCGCGCCACGAGGTGGCGCAGCGGCGCGGAGCCCCCGAGCGCCTCGAGCACCTCGTAGGCCGCGCGGCGTTTGGGCGCCCGCTTGAACGCCCGCTCTCGCTCGAGCAGCGAGGGCAGGGCCGCGGCGAGCGTCACCACCTGCTCGACGCTCTCAGCCGGTCCCGTGGGCCGCTCGACGCGCCACAACGCACCGGGGAGCAGCGCGCGCAGCGCGAGGCCCAGTGGCGTGCCGTAATACCGACCGATCCAGCGCCCCAGCTCGAGCAAGGCCGGGCTGATCGCCGGCTCGAGGTCGGGGGCGGCGAGAATGGCGCGTGCCGCGACGCCCGGAGCCGCCACGTCCACCGCCGCTACCACGCCCACCAGCCGTCGCTGCTGCACCGGCACCACGACGCGCGCTCCGGGTGCCACGCGGTCGGCGAGGGCCAGCGGGATCTCGTAGCTGTAGGTGCTCGACACGGGCACCGGGAGGACGATCTCGGCGTAGCGCGGCGCGGCGCGGACGGCGGGGACCGGGTCCGGCGGCGCGCGCCGCGGCGCGAGTTCGCTCACGCGGTCAGCCAGGGTCACGACCGTCGCGATCCGCGCGCCGTCGCACGCCGAGCCCGGGTCCGAGCGGGAGTCGGATCTTCCCACCGTCGATGGTGGCACCCACGAACGGGTCGTTCGCCGTGAGCGCGGCGCCGTCGAGATCGGCGGCATCGACGAGCGGCGTAAGGTGGGCAGCGGCGGTGATCCCGAGCGACGACTCGATCATGCACCCCACCATGACCAGCATCCCGTGGGCCCGCGCGGTCGCGATCATACGGAGCGCTTCGCGCAGCGAGCCGCACTTGGCCAGCTTGATGTTGATGCCGTCCACGGCGCCGGCGAGACGGGGGATGTCGGTCGCCACGATGCAGCTCTCGTCCACGACGACGGGGAGGACGCCCCGGCGCCGCACGGCGGCGATTCCTTCCAGGTCGTCGGGGGGCAGCGGCTGCTCGAGGAACTCGACGCCGTACTCCTTGAGGACGGGCAGCATTTGGAGGGCGCGCTCTCGGGTCCAGCCGGCGTTCGCGTCGACGCGGAGTGGCTTGTCGGTGGCGTCCCGGATGGCGCGCAGGATCGCCTCGTCGCGGTCGGTGCCGAGCTTGATCTTGAGGATCGGGTAGGGCGCGGCCTCGGCCACCTTCTCGCGCATCTTCTCGGCTGTATCGAGCCCGATCGTAAACGAGGAGCGGGGCGCGCGGGCCGCGTCGAGTCCCCACAGGCGCCACAGCGGTTGGCCGAGCCGCTTCCCCACGAGGTCGTGCAGCGCGGCGGACAGCGCCGCCCGGGCCGCCCCGTTCTTCGGCACGAGCGCGGCGAAGCGCGCCTCTGCCACCTCCAAGTCGCCGGGATCCTCAGGCAGGGCCGGCGCCAGGCGCTCGAGCGCGCTGAGCACCGTGTCTGCCGTCTCGCCGTAGTAGCGCGACGGGGCCGCTTCGCCCCATCCCTCCACGCCATCGGAGTCCGTGAGCCGCACCCACACGACGCGATTCTCGTCCGCGCCGCCCCGCGCGATCACAAACGGATGCTTCGTTCGCAGCGTGACGACTTCGGTGGCCAACCTGAGCGGCATCGGGATCCTCGGGGGTCGGTGCCAAGATAGGCGATTCGTCACGCCAGCGCGCGCACGTGCGCCTGCACGCCGCCGGCGAGCAGGTCCAGCCGATAGCCGCCCTCCAGCACGCCGACGACCGGGGCTGGGGTGACGCGCTCGCGGAGCGCGGTGGTCCAGGTCGTGACGTCTTCGGGCTCGAGTGTGAAGCCACCCAGCGGGTCGCCCGCCAGCGAGTCGAACCCTGCCGAGACGAGCACCATCGCCGGCCGCCAACCGGTGAGCGCCGCATCCACGGCGGCGAGGAGGTCGCGCACGTACTGGGCGCGCGGCAGTCCCGGCGGCCGCGGCACGTTGAACACGTTGCCCACGCCCCGCTCGCCCTCGGCGCCCGTGCCCGGATACCAGGGATGCTGGTGCAGGGACACGTAACGGATGGTGGCGTCGTGCTCGACGAGCGCCTGGGTGCCGTTGCCGTGGTGCACGTCCCAATCGACGATCAGCACGCGCGACGCACCGAGGTGCTGGGCATGCCGGGCCGCGACCACGACGTTGTTCACGAGGCAAAAGCCCATCGCGTGGGCGGCGAGGGCGTGGTGACCGGGCGGGCGGGCGGCGCCGAACGCGCCGCCCGCCCCGAGCCCCAGTTCGACGGCCGCGAGCGCAACGCCCGCGGCGGCGCACACCGCTTCCCAGCTCGCTGCGCTCATGATGGTATCAGGATCGAGCGCGCCCCCGCCCGACCGGGCGAGTCGCTCCAAGCCGTCGAGGTACGGCGCGGGATGCACCCGCTCGAGCTCGCGACGACTCGCGCTCCGCGCCTCGTGCCACGTCAGTTTGACGCCCAGCTCAGGCGCGCGCAGCGCGGCGAGCACCGCTTCGATCCGCGCCGGGCGCTCGGGGTGCCCGGGACCCGGGTTGTGCAGGCTGCAGGCGGGGTGGTGGACGATCGGGACGGCCATTGGGCGCAGGACGGCACTTCCGTGGCGAGGACGGTTCCAAGTCGAGCCGCGCCGGACGGTTCGGGCCGGGCGCGGGGCGGTTGCCTCAGTTCTGCAGGTGTTTGCGATGCAGCAGCTGGCGAATCGACTCCGCCTCGGTCCGCATCTCGCGCCGGGCCCGCTCCAGCTCGGACATGACGCGGCGATAGCGCCGCCACCCCAGCACCACCAGCACCGCCGCCACGAGGAAGACGCCGGCCCACACGACGAGCATCACTCGGTGGAGCGCGATCCCGCTGTAGCCGAGCAGCAGCGCGTCCAGCAGCAGGAACCCGACCGTAAACGTGGTGAGTGTGCGGCTCGGCGTGTGGGCGGCGCGCGGCATGGGATCAGCGCACTGGTTGGCGCCGGGCGGGCAGCACGATGAATGGTGCATTGGGCCCGGCGCCGAGCGCCGCCAGCGTCGTCGCCTCATCAAGGACCTGCGCGCCGTGGAACTTCACCACGTACCCATCGACCGCCACGTTAGCTCGCTTGAGCGCTTGGACCAGCGCCTGGCGCTTGAGCGCCGCCACGGTCGTGGTAGGCTCGGCCGCCAGGAACACCTGGTCCCACACGTCGGTGACCATCACGCGGACGGCGAAGCGCTCGGCCACGACACTCATGCGACCTCGATGCCGCCCTCGAGCGGGAGCGTAGAGAAGAAGCGGTCGAGGGCCTGATCGAAGAACAGCGTGGATGCCCGAACCCGGGTCTTCCCTGCGGCATCGACCCATGCCCGGACCACTACTTCCTCGCCGCCTTGGCCGCGCAGCACCACGAACTCGGGCCCTTCCTGCTCGATGAACGCCGCGGCGTTGGGGACCCGCTCGGCGAAGAAGCGCTTGGCGCGCTCGAGCACCTCCGTCGGCCGCAGACCCACATTCGTCGTGTGCGTCATCGCCGGTTCAGGATGGTAATGCCGGTCGGCTGGAGGGGAACGGCGATGGTGGCGACGTTCGTCTTACCCGCCAAATCGATCACGTCCACCGCCCCAGGATTCACCCCCTTGCTCTCCTGCGACACGAAGGCGTAGTGGCCGTCGGGGGCGTACGCGACGCCGTGCGGGAACGGCTTCGTCGTCGGGAGGCGCGCCAGCTCCACGAGCGTCACGGCATCGATCAGGGACACACTCTGATCCTTCTTGTTCGTCACGATCACCCAGCGCCCGTCGGGGGAGGGCTCCACGTTGTATGCGCCATGGCCGGTCGGGACGCTCTTGATCAGGTCGAGCGTGGCCGCGTCGAGCACCATGAGCTCGTCGCTGTGGTTGCAGGCGACGTACAGCCGCTGGTCGTCGGGTGACACGGAGACGAACGTGGGACTGCAAGCCTCGTGCATGGCCATCCCCCGCGCGCCGCCGTGACCGGCGGGCATCGGCATCGCGGGCAGCATGCCCGCCCCCGTGCGGTGCCGGCGCGCGATCGCCAACCTGGCCCGGTCGATTTCCAGGATCTCATCCGAGTTCATGCAGGAGACGTAGACCCGGGTGCCCGCGTGGTTCACCCTAACGCCGTGTGGCATGTCGCAGGCGGGGAGCGTCGCGAGCGGCACCATCTGCGGCGTGTAGATGACCGACACGACGTTCGTGCGGGGGTGGTCACCGTAGAAGTCAGAATTGGCCACGAAGGCGAGCTCGCCGTCCGGCGTGACCGAGATCGTCGTCGGGAACACCTCGACGGGCGCCCGCCCCACGAGCGTGTCCCCGTCCACGGCCATCTTCCAGAGTGATCCGAACGGCGTGCCATGCGCGATCGTCACGTACCAGTACCGCCCGTCGGGTGAGACCGTGACGTTGTGCGGGCCGTCGATGTCCGAGGGCATGATGCCGACGGGCACGACCTTGATGGTTCGCAGCGCGGCCCCGTCCCAGGCGAGCTGCGACACGATGTCCCCGGACTCGCTCGACACGTAGATGCGATACCCCGAGTCGGGGGCGAACCCCAACCCGAGGGCTATGATCAGCGGGACGAGCGGCTTCACCGAGTCATCTCCGGGCAAGCATCGCGAGCGAGCGGGAAAGATAGACCGTTCGCAGGCAGGCCAGAACCCCTGAGTTGCGCGACTCCGCAAACCTGACATGACGGTGCCGCTTTTGCACGCGGTCGCGGGTCAGGGTGGCAAGCCGGCGCCGTTAGAGATCGGCACGGCCGCGGCGGAGCGTACCGAGCGCGTGCATCGCTACGAGCGCACCTTCACGCTGCCGACCACGGTGGACGCAAGCGCCATCAAGGCCACCTACGAGCACCGCGTCTTGACCGTGACGCTGCCCAAGGTGGAGAAGACGAAGCCGCGGGAGTGTGGTGCAGCCGGCCCCCGCGCACGCTGGGGCCGGTGTCGTTTCCTGGGGGCTCAGCGCAGCAGATCCCCGAGCGCCGCTGCGACCTCGGAATTCGGTACGGCCCTCGCTCCCGCGTCGCGCGCCGCGCGCAGCACCTCGGGTCGCACGTGCGACCCGTAGGCGAGCACGGGAATGCCCCGCCCCACGAATTCGCCGACCCGCCCGGCACGAGCGCCGTCGGCGAGGTCGATGACGGCGAGGTCACACCCGGCGTCGTCCCGCGTCACCTCCCCACCCGCCGCGGCGACGACCGCGCCCAACTTCGAGCGGAACAGCAGGTCGGCGGTAAGGAGACAAATCCGCTTCGGCGCAGCGCCGGGCCCGCTCATCCGCGGAGCTTGCCCGCGAGGTAGTCCACCAGCCGATCCGCGGCCACGCGCTCCTGCTGGAGCGAGTCGCGATCGCGCACGGTGACCGTCCCGTCCGCCACCGACTGTCCGTCGATCGTGATCCCGAAGGGCGTCCCGGCTTCGTCCTGGCGGCGATAGCGCCGCCCGATCGAGCCCCCGTCGTCGTAGAACGTGTTGACGTGCTTGCGTACGTCGTCGAAAATGCGGCGGGCCAGCTCGGGCATGCCGTCCTTGTTCACGAGCGGAAACACCGCCGCCTTGAGCGGGGCCAGGGCGGGGTGGAAGCGCATCACCACGCGCTTTTCACCCCCCACCTCTTCCTCGCTGTAGGCGTCGAGCATCACGACGAGCGCGAGGCGATCCGCGCCGGCCGACGTCTCGACGACGTAGGGGATGAACCGCTCGTTGGTCGCCGGGTCCAGATACTCGAGCTTCTTGCCCGAGAATTCCTGGTGGCGAGACAGGTCGAAGTTCGTCCGGTTGTGGATCCCCTCGAACTCTTGCCAGCCGAAGGGGAACTCGTACTGGATGTCGTAGGCGTCTTTCGCGTAGTGCGCGAGCTCGTCCTTGGTATGTTGATGAAAGCGCAGCTTCGCGCTCCGCACGCCCAGTTGTGTGAGCCACTGCATGCGCTCGTGGCGCCAGAACTCGAACCACTCGAGATCGGTCCCGGGCTTCACGAAGTACTGCATCTCCATCTGCTCGAATTCGCGCGTGCGAAAAATGAAGTTGCCCGGCGTGATCTCGTTGCGGAACGCCTTGCCGATTTGCGCGATGCCGAAGGGCACCTTCTGCCGAGAGGACTGCAGTACATTGAGATAGTTGACGTAGATCCCCTGGGCTGTCTCCGGCCGCAGGTACACCACCGCCGCCTGGTCCTCCACTGGGCCGATGAACGTCTTGAACATCAGGTTGAACAGGCGCGGCGCGGTGAGCGTCCCTTTGCTCCCGCACACGGGACATTGTGCCGTTGGCTCTCCGGGCGTGCCCTTGATCCGCGGGTCGTCGGCGCGGAAGCGGTTCTTGCAATGCTTGCAGTCCACCAGGGGATCGGTGAACCCGGCGACATGCCCCGACGCTTCCCACACCTTCGGGTGCATCAAGATCGCCGCATCGAGACCTTCGATGTCGTCGCGCTCGTGAACCATCGAGCGCCACCAGCGCTCCTTGATGTTCTTCTTGAGCTCAACCCCGAGCGGCCCGTAGTCCCAGATCGAGCCCAAGCCGCCGTAAATCTCCGAGGACTGAAAGACGAAGCCACGGCGCTTGGCAAGCGACACGAGCTTGTCCATCGCGCTGTCGGTCACGCGGTCGGTCGGGGGCATAGAGGGCGGGAAGATAGACGCGCCGCTAGGCGGCAGGCAACCCGAACGCTTCACGCACGGCCCGCTCGGCGAGCGCCGCAATGCCCGGGGCGTCGAGCACCGTGCCGTCCCCGTCGAGCGCGTGCAGCCCCACGAACCCCGTGACGCGCCCCGCGACGACCGCGACCCGCTTCTGGGCGGCCTGCGCCCGCTGCACGACTACTCCCGCCGCCTTGCCGACGAGCGAGGTGCGATCGAACGACCCCTCACCGGTGATGACGAGTTGCGCCTTGGCGAGCGCGGCGTCGAACCCGACCCGGGACAGGACCCACTCGGCGCCGGGCACGAGCTGGGCTTTGGCGAAGAAGGCGAGCCCGGCGCCCAGCCCGCCTGCCGCCCCGCCGCCCGGCAGCGTGGCGAGCTCGGGATGGGCGTGGCGGGCCATCAGCTCGGCCAGCCGCTCCAGCCCGCGGGAGAGGAGCTTGACGCCCTCGGGCCCGGCCCCCTTCTGCGGCCCGAAGAGGGGTGCCGCGCCGTCAGCCCCGAGCAGCGGCGTCCGGACGTCGGCCAGCGCGATCACCCGCGCGGCGAGGGCCCAGCCGCCGTCGAGCTGCGCCAACTGGGTGAGCGACCCGCCGCCCTCCGCGAGCGCGCGCCCGGACCCGTCTAGCAATGACCAACCGAGCCCGCGCGCGGCGCCGGTACCGCCGTCCACGGTGGCCGACCCGCCGAGGCCCACGACCACGGTCGTGGCGCCCCGCTCCGCCGCCTCCCAGATCAGCTCCCCCACGCCCCGCGTCGTAGCGCGCAGCGGGTCGAGCTGGTCGCGTGAGAGGAGCGCGATACCGGAGGCCGTGGCGCTTTCGAAGATCGCGGTTTCGGCATCGATCCAGCCGAGCTCCCCAGACACGGGTGCTCCGAGCGGGCCCGTGACGGCGACGCGCTCGCGCAAGGAGCCCGGTGGCAGCACGGCATCCAGCAATCCGTCCCCGCCATCCGAGATCGGGCACTGCAGGAGCGTGGCGTCGGGCAGCGCGCGGCGCGCCCCCATGGCCATGGCGTCCGCCA